>SMTZ1_10006589_pt1 | contig 19866 bp, 19 predicted proteins | sample DeeMarSWOR136_30_FD_25667 | JGI IMG/M metagenome (IMG submission 25667) | reverse complement strand
TGATAAAATTTTTATACTCAGCCCAGGGTGAAGTGCCAAAAAATTCATTAATGATTCGGTCTACATCTTGATGAAAATCATCCAATTGGAGAGAGGTGTATCCATCACCCATGATTACCCATACCATTCTGTTAGCATCATTTCCATGGTCTTCTATCTTTTCAACCAGAAATTGAGCCAGAATAGGGTAGGGGTTCAAAAATAAAATAATAAGAATACTCAATAAGCTAAGGCATAATTCCTTCATACTTTTTTGTGGTCTTGGTTTCATAAGCAATGTTAACACTCAATCTACTATCAAAAATCTATCGTACCTAAAAACGTGCGATCATCCGATTCTTCCAGAATCATCTTTAAATCCATAGTATGGTGATGTGAACCCCCATCTGATTTATAAAACATTATCTGTTTCGCTTGATGGAAATAGGGCACTCTTATTACGAAATCGAGCTCGTCCCGCTCCAATTGCCCACCTGTAAGCTCACCTGTTGATTCGTCATAGTAGTCGTAGTAAAGTTTTTTGGGTATTTTAAAATATCCAGTTCCAATAGTTTCTCCATCTTCTGAAAGGAGGGTATAGAAAAAGGACCGCGCACTAGCCTTTCTGCCAACTTTTTTCGTAAGCCCCACAACCTTTTTCACACTATTTAACGTTATCTCTCCTTCAGACCAGTGAAGGTTTAATATGATATAACCATCGCTATTGTTACTAATATCGTTGGCATACAACACATCAGTAAAAATAAATATGTTAAAAAGTAAAAAAAGAAATATTGATGTAGTAGCTAATTTTTTCATTAAAAAACCTATCCTTTTGATTGAAAGGATAGGTTTTTTAAATTAAACCATTGTTTGGCAGCTCCGCTACCCTGCACAATGCTTAGGGCCGGTGGCTTTGCGTCCTATCCTTTCGAATAGTTTGCCTTTTTCAAACAAGAGACAAATAAACTCTATACTAATTACCTATTTTATAATGGAATTTCCGGATAGGATTTCCATCTAATCCTGTTATTTTTTAGAACCTCTTGTGTAGCACTAATCAGTATCCCGTAATGCTGATAAGAACTTGCAAGAGGCCTACTGCAGACAATAGTGTAAATAAGCTAATTAGTACAATTCCTACTATTCTTTGATACGTTTCACCCCATTTTGTAATACCTTCTAATGCCATAAGCTTTACCTCCCTAATTAAATTATCCATTGAATAACAAGTTAATAAATAGCAAATGTCATGCCATTACTATATCCCATAAAAAATGATTATTAATCAATCACTTGCAAGCTTCGTCCTTTTCAAAAAAGATTCTTTAAACTTATCTAATTTTTATATATTAAATTAATTTGTAAAACATTTATTAACTGCTTGTTAAACAATAATTTTTTTTACTTTATCTTTCATTGAATCTGTCACATGTGCCATACTTACACACTAAAATGAATCAATAAAAATAGTTAATTTAAAATTTTAAAAAGTAAGGGTAACATAGAAGGTAACTAAAAGAGCTTTTAAAAAAAGTAATTTTTATCAAGAAAGAGAGAAAAATTATTTACAGAGAAGAGATGCATTGCACAAAAATCTATCAGCGTTTTACAACCTTTTAAAAATTAAATTTTTTTAAATCCTTGACAAAAAAAGAGCATTTTGGTATTAAGATAACATCATTTTAAAAGGTAAAGAAATGCAACGACTTAATTTAAGTAATAAAACTCTACTAAATGGTTTCTATTGGTGCTGGAATACTATAACTGAGGTTGTGCCACAGCTCTTCATTTAAATAAATAAATTGGAAGGAAAGCCGTGGTCAACTTCAATGTATCCACGGCTTTATTTATTATCTATAAAGCCATGGGTATTTAAGCTCATGGCTTTTTTACTACTACAAATTTTTACTTTTCTTAATTTCCTACTTAGGTGAGGATCAAGTGTGATGAAAATATCTGATAGGAAGAGAAAATATCACCCTTCTCTTGAAAAGTTCAAAAAGATGGCTAAAAAAGGTAATCTTATCCCTATCTATAGTGAAATATTAGCAGATATGGAAACTCCAGTGTCTGCATTTAAGAAGATAGGCAAAAATCGTTACTCCTTTCTTCTAGAAAGTGTAGAAGGAGGAGAAAAGTGGGCACGATATAGCTTTATTGGATTTGATCCAGCACTAATTTTCAAGAGTAAAGGGAAAAAAGTTGAATTGATACGAGATGGGATGTCTGAAATAATTGAGAATAGAGATGACCCCCTTGATGTATTACGTGATATCATGAACAACTACCACTTAGTTGAGGTTGAAGGATTACCCAGGTTTATTGGAGGAGCTGTTGGTTACTTGAGTTATGACATGGTAAGATTTATCGAACACCTCCCAGATCAAACTACTGATGATTTAAATCTGTTTGATAGCATTTTTCTTATTACAGAGACTATTTTGATTTTTGATAATCTGAGCAACACCATAAAAATTGTATGTAACGTTCATATAGATGATGAGAAAGATGCAGAAGAAACGTATCAAAGAGCACAAGATAAGATTCAACAAATCATCTCTCTTTTACGCAAACCTTATGCCTTCCCCAAGATAGAGTGCTATGGCTATGAACCAGTAAAGGTAACCTCCAATATGGAGCCTGAATATTTTAAGCACATTGTAACTAAAGCGAAAGAGTATATTACTGCTGGAGATATTATCCAGGTTGTGCTATCTCAAAGATTTCAGGCAAACTTGGAAGGAGACTCTTTCAACATCTATAGGGCACTCAGAAGAGTCAATCCTTCCCCCTATATGTTTTATCTGTCTTTTGACGATTTAATCATTGTGGGAGCATCTCCTGAAGTATTGGTTCGAGTAGAGGGAGAAAACATTGAGTTGAGGCCTATAGCTGGTACACGTCCTAGAGGTAAAGATGAAAAGGAGGATGGATGGTTACAAAAGGACCTCCTTAAAGATCCCAAAGAGATCGCGGAACATGTCATGCTCGTCGATTTAGGAAGAAATGATGTTGGCAGGGTGTCCAAAATGGGCAGTGTGGAAGTACCTGAATTTTTAATTATTGAAAAGTACTCTCATGTGATGCATATCGTATCAGATGTCAGGGGTATCTTGGATGCGGGAAGAAATTGTTTTGATGTGTTAAAAGCCTGTTTCCCCGCAGGTACTGTTTCAGGGGCACCCAAAGTAAGAGCAATGGAAATCATTGAAGAACTAGAATCATCTAAAAGAGGACCTTATGCCGGAGCAGTGGGATACTTCAGCTTTTCTGGTAATATGGATTTTTGTATTGTCATCAGAACTATACTAATTAAGAGTGGTACCATCTATTTTCAAGCTGGAGCTGGTATCGTAGCAGATTCTCAACCTGAAAAGGAGTTTCAAGAAACCGTTAATAAAGCAAAGGCACTAGTAAAAGCCTTACAAATGGTTAAGGAGGGTCTTGAATAAATATGTTATTAATGATTGATAACTACGATTCCTTTACTTATAATTTAGTTCAATATTTCGGTGAATTGGGGGAAGAGATCGAAGTCTTTCGTAATGATAAGATAAGCATCCCAGAAATTGAAAAACTTAATCCAGAAATGCTCGTTATCTCACCCGGTCCTGGGACTCCCAAAGATGCAGGTATTTCGCTAGATTTGATTCACCACTTTAAGGGAAAGATACCAGTTTTGGGAGTGTGTCTAGGGCACCAATGTATTGGAGAGGCCTTTGGTGGACGGATTGTTCCTGCTCCAAGACTTATGCACGGTAAGACATCTCTTATCTATCATGATGAGAAAGGAGTTTATCAAGATCTCCCTAATCCATTTGAGGCTACTCGTTATCATTCACTCATCATCGAAAAAGAGAGCGTTCCTGAGTGCTTAAAAATGAGTGCCTGGACAGAAGAACAAGAGATCATGGGTGTAAAACATAAAAGATATTTAATAATAGGAGTACAATTTCACCCAGAATCGATTCTCACTAAAGAGGGTAAACAACTACTAAAAAATTTCTTGACCCTATCGAGAAAAGATAAAAAATGATTGTCAAAGCCCTTGCAAAAGTTGTTGATGGTGTCAATTTATCAGAAATTGAAATGATGGATGTTATGCAAGAAATTATGAGTGGAAGAGCTACATCCTCCCAGATCGGGGCATTTCTTACTGCCTTGCGAATGAAAGGAGAAACTATTGAGGAAATCACGGCTGCAGCTAAGGTTATGCGCGAAAAGGTTACCCAGATAAGGGCATCAATTGACAAAGATACAGCTCTTATAGATACCTGTGGAACAGGAGGTGATAAGAAGGGAACTTTTAATATTTCTACTATCTCTGCCTTTGTAATCGCAGGAGCTGGAGTGAAGGTAGCAAAACACGGGAACCGTTCAGTGTCAAGCAACTGTGGTAGTGCAGACCTGATGCAGGCACTGGGAGTAAACATAAATGTTTCCATAGAAAAGATAGAAGAGTGTATAGACAAGGTAGGATTTGGTTTTTTGTATGCCCCCTTGTTCCATAGTGCAATGAAATATGTTGCCGTTGCGAGAAGAGAGATGGGCATCAGGACCATTTTCAATCTGCTGGGACCTTTGACCAATCCAGCAAAGGCTAGGGCTCAACTTATAGGTGTATATGACTCCGCGTTGACCGAAATCTTTTCCATGGTTTTAAAGAACTTGGGGTGTAAACATACCCTCATCGTTCATGGAAGTGATGGTTTAGATGAAATTACCATAACTGGAAAAACTAAAGTTACTGAACTGATAGCAGATGAAATTAAAACCTATTCCATTCACCCAGAGGATTTTGGTATGAAGGTAGGGAGCTTTGAAGATCTAAAAGGAGGAGATGTAGAGGAAAATGCACTTATTGCAAAAGAAGTACTCAATGGCAAAGAAGGAACACAGAGAGACGTGGTAGTACTCAATAGTGCTGCGGCTTTGATTGCTGCTGGGAAAGCAAAAGATTTCCCCCAAGGTATTGAGATTTCTGCAGAATCCATTGATCGTGGGAAGGCAATGACTGTACTTCAGGAATTGGTTAAATTAACTAATGAGAAATCACCATGATTTTAGAGGACATAGTCAGCCATAAAAAGTATGAACTTGCTGAATTTAAAAGCACACAACCATTAGATAAACTTAAGGATACTTTGCGAGAGTTACCACCCACAAGGGATTTCAAAAAGGCTTTGGTTAAACCATCTTCAACAGAAGATAGTAAACCTATAAATATTATTGCAGAAATTAAAAAGGCTTCTCCATCTAAGGGGATTATAAGGGATGATTTCAATCCAGTAGAAATTGCGAGAGCATACGAGGGAAGTGGCGCGGTTGCCATCTCGGTTTTAACAGATAAACACTTTTTTCAAGGGGATCTTGAATACCTTAAGCAGATTAAAGAAGTAACTTCTATCCCCCTTCTAGATAAAGATTTTATTATTGATCCCTATCAAATCTATCAAGCGAGGATTTACGGTGCTGATGCTGTACTATTGATAGCTGCTATCTTAAGTGATGAAGAATTAAAAGACTATCTTACCTTGAGCTATCAATTAGATCTTAGTGCTCTCGTTGAGGTTCATACTTTAGAAGAACTAAAAAGAGTTCTCCCAGTAGAAGCACAAATAATTGGCATTAATAATAGAGATCTTAGAAACTTTACCGTTAATCCAAACACTTCACTACAATTAGTTAAGTACATTCCTGACGATAAAATTGTGGTGAGTGAGAGCGGCATAGATAGTAAAGATATTATTTTGACTTTACAGGAAGAGGGGATAGATGCCTTTTTAATTGGTGAAGCTTTTATGAGAGAAAAAGATGTTGGCAAAAAACTAAGAGAGTTAATTAAGCGAGAGGATACGTGTGATGAGGATTCCGGATAGAGAAGGTAGATTTGGTGCCTATGGAGGAAGATATGTTTCTGAGACATTGATGCCAGCACTTCTGGAGTTAGAAGATGCGTACAATCACTATAAGAATGAACATTCCTTTAAGAAAGAGCTGAATTACTATCTTAAACAGTACGGAGGTAGAGAAACCCCTCTCTATTTTGCTGAGCGTTTTACTAACCTTTTAGGGGGAGCAAAGATCTACTTAAAAAGGGAAGACCTCAACCACACAGGTGCTCATAAAATTAATAACACCATTGGACAAATACTCCTTGCTAAAAGGATGGGTAAAACGAGAATCATCGCTGAAACCGGTGCGGGACAGCATGGGGTTGCAACAGCAACGGTGGCAGCCCTATTTGGTTTAGAATGTGTAATATATATGGGTACAGAAGATATCAAGAGACAATCCTTGAATGTCTTTCGCATGAGACTATTAGGGGCACAAGTAAGGCCGGTGTCCTCCGGCAGTAACACCTTGAAAGATGCCATGAATGAAGCTCTCAGAGATTGGATAACCAACGTTCGTAATACCTTTTATATTATCGGTTCTGTTGCTGGTCCCCATCCCTATCCCTTAATGGTGAGGGATTTCCAGAAAGTCATAGGGGATGAAACAAAACGGCAGATTCTTGCACAAGAAAAGAGATTACCTCACTATCTGGTTGCGTGCGTAGGTGGAGGAAGTAACGCCATCGGTATATTTTATCCTTTCATTAAATACAAACACATTCGAATGATTGGTGTAGAAGCAGCAGGGAGGGGTTTAAGAAGTGGGAAGCATGCCGCCTCAATATGTGCGGGAAAAATTGGAGTGTTGCATGGGAATAAGACCTATCTCTTGCAAGATAAGTATGGTCAAATTAAACTCGCTCATTCCATCGCAGCAGGTTTAGATTACCCTGGAGTTGGCCCCGAACATTGCTACCTCCATGATTTAAAGAGGATTGACTATGTTTCAATAACGGATAGAGAGGCCTTAAGGGGATTTGACACACTTACGCTTACTGAAGGCATTATGCCTGCTCTAGAAAGCGCTCACGCTATAGCTTATGTAATGAAACTCTCACCACATTTAAAAAAAGATGAGATAATTATAATTAATTTATCTGGCAGAGGTGATAAGGATATCCACATTGTTGCTGATGTAATGGGAGTGAAACTCTAATGGATTGACTTATACTTAGTTTCATAAAGAATCATCAGAGGAAAAAGATAAAAAGATGAGTAGAATTAGTCAGACATTTGAGAGATTACGATCAGAGGGGAAAAAGGCTTTAATTCCCTTTATTACAGCAGGATACCCTGATCTTCACACCACAGAGAAATTTATCTTGATGTTAGAAAAAAGCGGGGCCGATCTGATAGAATTGGGTGTTCCCTTTTCTGATCCTATGGCAGATGGTCCTACTATCCAAATGGCTTCTGAGCGTTCTTTAGCAAAAAGAACAAATTTAAAGATGATTTTCGAATTAGTAAAAAGGGTGCGAGTAAAGACTACTATCCCGATAATCCTCATGGGTTACTATAACCCTTTCTTTATTTACGGTCTGAAGAGATTGGCTCACCAAGCAAAAGATGCAGGAGTAGATGGTATCTTAACAGTTGACCTTCCACCTGAGGAAGCTGGTGAGATGAAAGAACACATAGATCGTACTGGCTTAGATCTAATATTTCTTCTCGCACCCACCAGTGATGAAGCAAGAATAAATCTGATTGTAAAAAATGCCTCCGGTTTTGTCTATTATGTTTCATTAACAGGGGTGACCGGTATTCGATCAAAACTCGATAAAGACATCAGAAAGCAAGTAGAAAAAATAAAGAAGAACACGGACCTCCCCATAGGTGTTGGTTTTGGAATATCCAATCCCATGCACGTAAAAATGGTTGCGAAATGGGCTGATGCTGTGGTAGTGGGCAGTGCTATTATAAAGATCATTGAGAATAGTAGGAGTAAGAAAAAGATGATGGAAAAAGTCAGTCAATTTGTTTCCAGTTTGAAGAGAGCAATGAATGAATAAATCTTCGGAATCTTTTGATAGCCTAAAATCAAAGCTCAACCACACCCTTAAAGAATCAGAAAGAAAAGTTAATCAGTTTGCAACATTAGTCGAATTAGGTACTATTCTTAACTCTACTTTAGAACCCAAAGAGGTAAGAAGGAGGGCAATGCAAGCAGCAACACGCTTAATGAATTGCGAGGCAGGTTCATTACTGCTAATAGATGAAGAAAAAAATGAGCTATTTTTCGAAGTCGCTCTAGGAGATAAAGGAGAAGCAGTAAAAGAGGTAAGACTAAAAATGGGTGAAGGTATTGCTGGATGGGTGGTGGTTCCTGATGTGACCAAAGACTCCCGACATTCTACAAGCGTTGATGAAAAATCTGGTTACACAACTAAAAATATTCTCTGCATTCCTGTACTGGTGAAACAAAAAGTAGTTGGTGTACTACAAGCAATCAATAAGTTGGGAAATGAACCTTTTAGTGAGGAAGATATTGAGTTATTTCAACTATTAGCTAATCAGGTTGCAATAGCCATAGAGAATTCTAATCTATATGAAGAGATACACGCTGCCTTCTTAGAAGTCTCTGAGGCGTTAGCACAATCAATTGAAAAGAGAGATCCTTACACCGGTGGACATACCAAAAGGGTACTAGCATTCAGTTTAGCTATTGCTAAATATATGAATCTTAGTACTGGTGAGATAGAAAACCTAAAAGTTGCCGCAATACTACATGATATAGGTAAAATTGGGGTTGAAGATAGAATTTTAAGAAAAAAAGAGAAGCTTACTGAAGAAGAATACAAAGAGATACAAAAACATCCTATTGTAGGAACTGAAATTATAGGACACATCAAACAACTAAAGGATGTTATACCTGGTATGCGTTATCATCATGAGCGAGCAGACGGAAAAGGGTACCCAGATAGATTAAAAGGTGTTAATATTCCCCTCATTGCCAGAATTATATCGGTTGCAGATACCTATGACGCTATGACTACAAACAGACCATATCACAATGCCCTGGATGAGGCTGAAGCGATCGCTGAGTTGAAAAGGTGTGCAGGCTTACAGTTTGAGAAAGACGTTGTAGAAGCCTTTATTCACGCTTTTGAAAATGGTGAGATTAAAACTGGAGTGGATAATAGCTCATATTTGATTAACACAAAATAAAAAAGCATTTTGTCGTTGAAAGTGTTACAAATGTGAAGAAAGGAGCTGACAAAAGAATAGAGCCAGCATTTATTTTATACCTATGACCTACCAAAAATCTATATCCTATCTCTACGGACTACAGAAGTTTGGAATAAAATTTGGACTTACTAATATCTCTAATCTTCTTACTTCCATCAACAACCCTCAAAGAAATGTACCATGTATCCATATTGCCGGAACTAATGGTAAAGGATCCACTTCTGCCTTTCTTGCTTCCATATTATCAAAGGGAGGATGTAGGGTAGGTCTCTATACCTCACCCCACCTTACCAGCTTTACAGAGAGAATCAAGATCAATAATCATGAAATAAGTAAAAAGGATGTAACTAGGCTGACACTATTATTGAGAAATAAAGCAGAAAATATAGATTGTATTACATATTTTGAATTTGTTACCGCAATGGCATTGCTCTATTTTGCAGAGCAAAAAGTTGATTTATGCATCTTGGAGGTGGGGATGGGAGGGAGATTAGATGCAACAAACGTAGTATCTCCCCTTGTCTCTATTATAACTAATATTTCTAAAGAACATGAGTACTATTTAGGTCACAGTCTTTTGAAGATTGCAAATGAAAAGGCAGGCATCATTAAAAAGAAAAGCGTTTTGATTACAGGAGCAACTCAAACTAAAGTGCTTTCCTTATTTAAAGAACGATGTCAAACTCTTCAGACCCGATTTTATCAGCTAGGAAGAGACTTTTCTTTAAAAACAATAAAACAGGGTTACTTAAGCTATCGTGGTATAAAATATAAGCTTGATGGCATAAAAATCGCTTTGTTGGGAGATCACCAGTTGAACAATGCTGCTATTGCGCTAGCAGCGGTAGAGATTCTGAGAGGTAAAGGATACCATATAGGAGATAGGGCAATGTATCAGGGGTTACGTAACGTCTACTGGCCAGGAAGACTTGAAGCAGTGAAGAACTCACCACTGGTAATTCTTGATGGTGCTCATAACCCAGCAGCCATGAAGAATCTCAAAAAGGCACTAGTAAAATATTTCAATTTTAAAAAATTAATTCTCATTCTGGGAATTATGGAAGATAAAAACATAAAGGGTATGATAAAGGAAATTGTACCTTGTGTTCATAAGGTTATTCTCTGCAAGCCTAATATGGATCGCGCTGCTTCCACACACACTCTTGCCAGGGCTATCCAAGAGTGGAAAGTCAAGTATCATCAAATTAAAGATGTAAGAGAGGCTACCCTCTATGCCTTATCTATAGCACATCCCAATGACCTGATCTGTGTGACAGGTTCCCTGTTTACTGTAGGTGAAGCGCGAACGATCTTTTTTTAACACACGAACAGTAAATTGATAAAGACCAACTATACAATTTTTAATCTCCCTTTCTTTATTTTTCAAACAGCTTCATTTCCATTCGTTTCTTCAGTGTTAACACGGAGCCTGTTCACTATCTCCCACAATTCAATTGAAATGTATAAGCTGTCAATAAATATTGATAAAACTAAAATAGTGTGATAGCTTTCTTAATCAAAAATCATAACCAAAGAGTATTTTTTTAACCATAGATGAGAAGAGTATACCTCGTATATCTTTATTGGATTATCACATTTGTATTCCTCTTTCCTTTGCTATCATCAGCTAAAAACATCCCCTTCACACCCAAATTTTCTACTGATGAAAAGGTTAGCATTAAGGCTGATATGATGTACTATGACTATGACACCAACCTATACTCTGCTGAAGGGAATGTTGTAATCATAAGGGAAAATGCGATCTTAAGTGCTGATAAAGTTACCTATAACACTGTAACTCAGGATGCGAGGGCCATAGGTAAAGTTTCATTAACCGAGGAAGAAGATATATTAACGTGCGAGAAATTAGATATTAATTTAAAAACTCAAGTTGGCACTATCTCTCAGGCAACTTTATTTCTTAAGAAAAACAATTATCACATAGCAGGACAATCTTTTGATAGACTTGGTAAAAACAAGTACAGAGTTTTAAACGGTACCGTTACAACCTGTAACGGAGAAATTCCAACTTGGAAGATTACTGGTGGTGAGATTGATGTAACGTTGGAAGGATTTGCTACCTTGAAAAACAGCACCTTTCAAATTCGCAATATTCCTATTGTCTATTTTCCTTATTTCTTCTATCCGGTTAAGACTAAAAGGCAGAGTGGTTTTCTCATGCCTGATTTTGGCTATTCCAGCAGTGATGGTGTAGAAATCAATAACAGCTTTTTTTGGGCGATCTCTGGTAATACCGATGCAACATTCTATCTCGATTATGGAAGTAAAAAGGGAGTAGGGGAGGGGTTAGAATTTCGCTACGTTTTTAGCACACAGAGCAAAGGTAAATTATATCATTATTATACTGAAGAAAGAAGCAGCTATTTTGACCATGAGTATGAACAAGAATATGGTCGTAATAGAAAGAGAGCTCTTATTGATTATGAAGGAGAACACTACTTTAATGATACATCGTATACTAAAGCACACATCACCTGGTTGAGTGACCGTAAAATCTATAAAGATTATGGAAAAGAAATTAGACGTTCTGAAAGCGAGTGGGACAGGGTGAGTCTCAGGTCAAAAGAGAAAAATAAATCTTTTTTATTTTATACTAAGAACTGGTCACACTACAGCTTAACAACAGAATTGAATTACTACAAAGATCTAATTAAAAGAGATCGAACAACCCTTCAAAGACTTCCTAAAATAAGTTTTTCCGGAAAGACACAAACTATACCCGGAACCCCACTTTTTTTCAAAATTGATTCAACCTATGACTACTTTAGCCGCCATCACGGAGTGGAAGGGCAAAGACTTAGCCTATTTCCTAAAATCTCATGGCCACTTAATTTTAAAAATTACGTTAAATTTACACCAGAAATAGGGATGAGAGGTGTCTTCGGTTTTGGCCTAAGCAAGAATAGGGATTGGGATCACCGTAAAGGTGTGATTGATGCTAATGCTGAATTATCAACAACCTTACTTAATGTTTACCACTTCCCGGGGAAAAGGATTGCCAAATTAAAACATACAATCGAACCAAAGATCTTTTACCACTATATCTCTGATGAGGATCAGGATGAGTTTCCTCTCTTCGATCCTATAGATAGATTCTATAAGAGAAATGCCATCTCCTACTCACTCACCAACAGGTTTACGGCAAAGATTTTACAACCTGACGGCAGCTACACTGAACAGGAGCTCGGTTATTTAAGGATTGGCCAGAATTACTATTTCACTCACCCTGACTTGGCTCTATCTGCAGAGGGGTATAATGGACATGATTTCTCAGACCTACTTGCAGAATTGAGACTTATGATTAACTCTTATACCTATTTTAAAGCCCATTTAGGTTACAACCCCTATGACAGTAATTTGAGTTTTTACGATGCCTTTCTATTAATGGAAAATAAGAGGGATGATTACCTTCGCTTAGAGTATCGCTATGTGAGAGATCAAATAGAGGGATACCTAATTAAAGCACGATTTAAGATCAACAAATCCTGGTCTGCTTTTTACGAAACTCGTCACTCAGAATATAACTCAAAAACTTTAGATTCACTCTACGGTCTTGAATATTTTGCCCAGTGCTGGAGTGTGAGATTCAATATAGAAGAAAAGGCTAAGCAAGATGGAAGAGACAGAGAGATTGAGTACAGTCTACTGTTCAATTTAGCAGGATTGGGTACGTTAGGCAAGATCGAGTAGTCAATGGACCAACCCATTGGTGAATTATCACCTCGTTCATCCCCTACGATTATTTTTTATGGTTTTCAGTTGATGTCATTCCCATTGGAGTAGTTCATGAAAAACAAGGTATTGTTTGCAGATATGAGAACGAGCACTAAGGAGAATATTTTTGATAAGTTGAATCTTCTGTTAGAGGGAGTTAAAATCAAATCGCGCATTAAGGAAAACAGTTTGATTGCTATAAAACTTCACTTTGGAGAAAGGGGGAATACTGCTTTTGTTTCTCCGATTTTTGTGAGAAAAATAGTTGATAAAGTAAAACAGTATAAAGGAAAGCCATTCATTACCGATACCAATACACTATACCGAGGTGATCGAAGCGAAGCTGTTTCTCATTTAACCGTAGCAACCCATCACGGATATAGTTATTCTGTGGTAGATGCACCCTTGGTGATAGCAGATGGTATACGAGGCACCACATCAGTTAAAGTTACAATTGATAAACCCATATTCAATGAGGTGAGTGTAGGAGCAGAGCTTTTTCATGCAGATAATATTATAAGTGTTGCGCATTTTAAAGGACATGATCTTACAGGTTTTGGGGGTACTCTGAAAAACATTGGTATGGGTGGAGCCAGCCTTCAGGGAAAGCTTGCTCAACACTCTAACATATCTCCCAAGGTTGATAGAAACTTATGCAAAGGATGCAGCGACTGCATTGGGATTTGTCCTCAGAAGGCAATTGCATTGATTGATAAAAGATCCCACATTGATCAATTAAAGTGTATCGGTTGTGCTGAATGTATCACCATCTGTCCTCAAGGAGCCATTCAGATTCAATGGAATGAAACAGTTACCAAATTTCAAAAAAAGATGGTTGAGTATGTCTGCGGAGTGCTTAAGGGTAAAGAGGGGAGGGCGATATTTCTCAATTTCCTGATGAATATCAGCCCGGCCTGTGATTGCTATAGCCATGCAGATGTACCTATTGTGCCAAACATTGGTATCTTGGCCTCAACCGATCCCGTAGCTATAGATCAAGCCTCAGTAGATCTGGTAAATCAAGAAACCGGAATTTTTAACTCTGCATTAAAATCCAATTTTAAAGGAGGAGAGGACAAGTTTAGAGGACTCTATCCAGAAATTGACTGGGAAATACAATTAGATTATGCTGAAAACTTAGGCTTAGGATTTAGAAAACATAAGCTGATTCGCATATGAATATTAAGAGTGGTATACGGCTTCCCTTCTTGATTTAATACCTCAATTGAACTCTTCTGGTAATTGCCAGTTCCTTTAAGATTATCATCAGCTATCCAATCCATTTTTGATCGTTCTCATTCTTTTTTCCCCAAAAAGAGGTAATCTGTTATTTCGTAGACAATGCCTATTACCTCAGATTTGTTTTTTGGTATAATATCAGCTACTGCTGATCTATTATTTTTACTGTAGAGGTCAAATTGTAATTCATAATCTTGTAGCTTTGCTAATCCAATTTTTCTAGCTTTTCCACCAAGCCTCTCAGGTGAGTTTAAATAATCAAGGTTCATATGGATATCATACTGATATATAACTGTCATATAAAAATACCTATTAATAATTAAAAAATTTATAATTGTGCGGAAGTGGATGAAAACAAAATTATGTCTGATAAGATATATTATGTAAACTATATTTAAATTTTTTACCAAATGGTAAATCTATTGTCAAATACCTGTGCGATAAAACAATAACCAGTTTATAAAAGCATCTAAAAAGCTAAGCCAAAAATTGGTGCTCATCAAATTAATGTACCTGTAAATTTCAAAATTTTCCCTACTGTGGAGGCGTAGGTTTTCTTGAAAAAAAGGGATATTCACAACGCTCTCCAATAAGGAGAGAACTTATTAGAGCTCCACTAGGGCCATAGAGGAAAGAAAGAAATTATCCTAAAAAAACTGATTGGATCAAATCCCAATGATCACAAAAAAACTAGGTTTCTTAATTAAAATAATTATTTTTTCAAAACTACCCTACCCCATCACATACGTACACAATAAAAAACCCACCTCCCTATTGTTTTTTTCACTACCAGTGCACCTCTCATTCCAATTGACTTTAATTTCAAAAGGAGATAGTCTTTCTAATAGATTTAAAAACATCAATTTTAATAGTTAGAAGTGCAGTAATTAATTGAATAAGAAGATTTTTCTATGAAAATGGTAAGGCTACAACATATTATTCATGTCATACTAATTGTTTTGCTAAGAACTTCTCTCTGCTTTCCCCAAACACCACCGGAAATGGTTTATGATGTAGAACATTCTGATATTAGTATACTTGAAGTTAGCAAAGATATTGCCATCATGTATGGTGGCATTGGGAAGCCTGAAAGAAAATTGATTGAAAAATTAGGTAAAGATTACAATTTAATGCTCGTTTTTATCGCTCTTCCACGGAAAAAATATTTGTCTAATGTAGAAGTAAATATTATAAATGAAAAGGGACAAAAAATCGTAAAGGTAATATCTAAGGGACCTCTTTTCTATGCTAAGATTCCTTCAGGTATAGTTACTATTAAGACAATTTATAAAGGAAAAGTGAAAACGAACACGCATGTTGAAATTACAAAGGGAGGTCAAAGATCAATGTATTTCAGTTGGAATATTGAAAAGACAATTGATTAACATTCTATTTATTTTTCTTGGCTTCATTATGAAGTGTTTCAACGAGCTTACCATAACATTCCTCAACTGATTCTAAACATTTTTCCACATTACTTACAGCTATACCTATACTGCCAATGGAATCCCTTATTTCTTCAAAAGATTTATTACTATCTTCTTTAAACGTTTCAATCATATCATTTATTATTTTCGTGAGTTCGTTGGCGGAAATTATAAACCATTCACAACTATCAAACTCATTTTGTATGATATGTAATAGCTTTTGCTTAATGCTCCTTACCCTTTTCATATTAGTAACCTTTATGGAGTTATCCAGAGCATAAAATTATATTTTGTTTTTAAGTCTTTTATTCACGTACTTTATTTTTTAAATGAGACAAATGGCACTATCTTACTCAGCAGGCCGCTAACCTAGGTATAAAAAGGAGTGTATTACATCTAAATGGTTAAGAAGTCTTTTTTAGAAATTTTTGAATTTCACGAATGAGCCATGATTTATCCTTCCTATACTTTTTTGCATTTTCCACTAATTTGAACCATCTATCACTATCACCTTTCTCTATTAGGGTAAGATAAACTCCTGCCTTAAACAAAAAAGATTTCTCCCTGGGTGTCATATCAAACCATATTACTTTTCCGAGAGCTTTTATCTTTTCTTTGGTCTTATAGACATCTATTTCTATCTCTAAATTTCTATCATCAGACATAGCTTCATTAAATATATCTATGCCATTAACAGTAACTATGCTGGTTTCTATACATAAACCTTCTCGTGATATATTTAATGTTTTTCCTTTAATCTGTCTGGAATATATTTCCCTGCTATGGTAATCAACAAGTCTCACACTGAGTGATAAGAAATCTTTAAGTCTAATAAATTTTCGATGCTCGATATCTTTGTATTTCTTTTTGAAAAGAGTATCAGCTATTTGAATAAATATCGGTCTAATATCTCTCATTATAAACTCTAGTCTTAAAAAATTCTGGTGTAGTTAAAGAATATAAGCAACTCTTTAATAAGTCAAGAATATATTATTTGTTGGGCATTTAAAATTTGGCTTAATGCCATTCCAGGTAGACATTTTTAAAAAACTTTCTACAAGCGCGAGATCATGGTTGAGATTAGATTTGTATGCTCAATTTATCAGATTTTATATAATTTTTTATTAAAAGATGTTGACAAAACGAGGAATAGGCTATATTAAAAATATTAAACTTTTTGTTTAAAAATTATAAACTTTACATAATAGGAGGAAGAGGCCATGAGAATTGGCCACAAGTTAAAACGTTTGCGTATGGCAAATTCACTAACTCAAGAGGAACTGGCTTCACGCTCAGATTTATCTAAAAGTTTTATTTCGCAGATCGAAAATGATGCTGCATCACCTTCCATAGCAACCTTAGAAGATATTTTAGAAGTTTTGGGAACAACTCCTACTGAGTTTTTTAGTGATATTGATATAGAAAAAGTTGTTTATCCCAGGGAAACGAGGTTGCTAACTCCAGATTCAGATAATAGTGTTCAGATTGAATTACTCATACCTGGTTCGGGGAAGAGAAAGATGGATCCTGTATTAGTCAGTATCAAACCAAGAGGAGAAACCTTCAAAGATCCTGCTCATGAAGGAGAGGAACTTGGATTTTTATTACAGGGGAAGATAAAACTTAATTTAGATGATAAGATATTTGATTTGAGGGAAGGAGATTGTTTTTATTTCTCTGCGGATAAAAAACATAGCGTTATCAATATAGGAAAAGAAACAGCAAAGATTCTATGGGTTGTTACTCCCCCTATATTTTAGCAGAAAAATAACATTAAAACTTTTCAGAAGGGAGGTTGATAGCCATGAATGCATTAGGTAGGCATATTTTAGCTGAGTATTATGAATGTGATATACGCATTTTAAACGATTTAGAACTACTTGAGCACTATATGCGGGAAGCTGTAATAAAAAGTGGCGCTACCATTATTGACTCTTCCTTCCATCAGTTTAGCCCTCATGGAGTTAGTGGGGTAATTGTGATTGCTGAATCACACATGGCTATGCACACCTGGCCGGAGTATGGTTATGCTGCAGTTGATTTTTTTACCTGTGGAGAATGGGTTGATCCCTGGAAGGCTTTTGAATTTATGAATGAAAAATTAAAATCAGTAAGAAATTCAACTAAAGAATTGAAGAGAGGGTTAATAGAAACTGAATCACAAAAACTATTAGAAATCCCTCTTTGACTGACCAGTTGTGAAAAGACAGAATTTTGTATAATTGAAAATTAATTGATTCATTTTATTTTGTCTACATTTTTTATCATTAGCTTTAAATTATACCTATAATTATTTTATTTCATTAATATTTTTAATATGAAATACTGGTTTCAAGATAAGTATTCAATTAATACAATTTTAAATATAAAAATAAAAGAAACATTATTTAAGGGAAGGAGTAATTATCAGAGAATCGAAATACTCGATAGCTATGATTTCGGTCGTATTCTTGTCTTGGATGGAATCGTCAATGTTACTGAGAAGGATGAGTTTATATACCATGAAATGATGGTTCACGTCCCGCTCTTTACCCACTCCAATCCCAAGAAGGCTCTAGTTATTGGAGGTGGGGATGGAGGGATTGTCAGGGAATTATCAAAACATCCCCAGCTAAATCAGATAGACCTGGTTGAAATTGATCCTATGGTTGTTGATAAATGCAAGGAATTTCTTCCTAGTGTGAGTGTGGGGTTTAAAGAGTCTCACTTAAATGTTTATTTTGAAGATGGTGCTCAATTTGTAAAAAATAAAGAAAATTACTATGATGTGATTATTGTAGATTCTTCAGATCCAGTTGGATCAGGGGAAAAGCTATTCCAAAAAAATTTTTATAAAAATTGTTTTCGTGCCTTAAAGGAAGAGGGAATACTAACGGCACAATCCGAAACCCCCACATTTGAAGAAGAATTAAGAATTATGAAATCTATGTATACAAAATTGCATAGGATATTTCCAATTGTAAAATTATTTACTGCCTATGTGCCTTCCTACACCTGTGGTATCTGGTGTTTCATTATTTGCTCTAGAAAATGTGATCCCTTGAAAAATTTTCAAGTGAAAAGATATAAAAAAGTTAGGTTGAAAAATCGCTACTATAATGCCGATATCCACAGGGCTTCTTTTGCCCTGCCAAACTTTCTTAAAGCAGAATTTAATAACTTTTAACTTCCCATATTTCTACTCAAGATATTACACTTCTTCAATCTAGCTAAGTTGTACTGTAATCATAAATTACCTCGTACCTCTTTATACAATTTTCCCCTAGTAGTATCTCTTTTTTCAGTCAGATGGTGTTTTGAGGAGTATCTTCCGCTATTTACATCCCTTAGATCATCTCTCGATATTTTTATCAATACAGTTCAAGTTAATAAAAATCAAGCCGATATTATTAAAAACTATCTCTCATCACTATAAATTCCTTTTGTTTTGTATCAAAATACCAAGCAAATCAATACGATCACTCACATTGTGTATAAATAAAAATACATTTTCTATGAAAAGTACGTTTAGATTGACAATCTCTCTTTTAAGCCTTCTCCTTTTTAATACCCAGATAGGGTATGGGGCCTCTATTAATCTAATTTGGAATTCGAACGAAGAAGCTGATTTAAGCGGATATAAGATCTACTATGGAACTTCATCTGGAAATTATGGTTCACCTATTGATGTTGGAAATGTTACCTCATTTGAACTATCAGGACTAATTGAGGGTATAACCTATTACATGGCTTTAACTGCCTATGATACTTCTAATAATGAGAGTAAAAAAACTGATGAAGTATTGGGGATAGCTGAAGCGTCATCCACAGAATTAACCACAACTACTCCTGCAACCACCACTATTCTACCTGATAATACCCCACCTACCGGTACCATCACCATCAACAACGGTGATAAACTCACTCACTCGCCAAACGTTACTTTAACCCTTTTTGCCACTGATGATGGTGAGGAACTTGGTGGTGATGCACAAATGACTTTCAGTAACGATAGCAAAGAGTGGTCAGATCCTGAACCTTACACAGTTACTAAAATGTGGACTTTAACTCCAGTCGAAGGGGGCAAAACTGTGTACGTCAAATTCAGGGACGCTGCTGGCAACTGGATGACTGAGCCTGCCAAAGATCAGATTATATTTGAAGAATCTAAGGACACCTGTAATGATCTCCACAAACTTCAAACAGCTTCTATAGCAGTATCAAGTGAATTTTTTCCTTTCCGGTCGAAGGATAAGGCCGTAGACGGAGATCCCCTCACCTTTTGGTCTACTACGCCCTCTCTATTCCAGAAAAATGAATTCATCATCCTTGATCTGGGTGAAATAAAACAGATGAGCAGTATCGATATGTATGCCTTAAAGTTTCTCACCATGGACTTCTTCCCGGTAAACTTCCAGATA
>SMTZ1_10002172_pt1 | contig 19871 bp, 17 predicted proteins | sample DeeMarSWOR136_30_FD_25667 | JGI IMG/M metagenome (IMG submission 25667) | reverse complement strand
CTGTCCACCGCACCCACGGAGGTAACGTTCGAACCGCAGGCAGGAGCCTTCAGATACGCTCCCCCAACATTCCCGCACGCCGCAACAGCAAAAATCCCCTGGGAGACGGCGAAGTTCGATTCGTTCGCAACCAGGTTGGAATCGCAGTAGCAGGACGTGTTGTATATTCCTCCACCGAAAGACATCAGCATGACCGAGATGTTATACAAATCCTTGTTCCCCACGCAGTAATCGATCCCCGCCAGGATATCCGATTCGTAACCGACCCCGCTGCTCCCGAAGACCTTTGCTGCCAGTATTTTGGAGTCCGGGGCGATCCCGGCGATAACCCCCGAAACGTACGTCCCGTGCCCGTAATCATCCAGGGGGTCGTTGTCTTCATCCACGAAGTCGTACCCTCCTATGTAATTGGATGAAAGGTTCGGGTGGTTGTAATCGATCCCGCTGTCTATCACGCATACAGTCTGCCCCTTACCTGTAACGTTCGAGTCCCAGAACTGCGAAACCCCTGTCTGGTTGACCACCCCATCCAGAAACAACCTTACCGGGTGGTCTATCTGTATGAGTTCGATATCGTCCTCGGTGAATCTGTTTAACAGAATGATCATTTCCTGTTCATTAAAAACAGCGGAAATGAAATTCTTTACCTCACTTTCCGGGCTTATGTCCCTTAACACATCCGATTTCTTTGACTCATCCCTGAGCTTTATTATAACCCTTGCCCGATTCTTTTTCAAAATCTCATTCTCCACTTCCTTCTTGACGTACTTTATGTTATTTGATTCGATAAAGTCGGATAACGTAGCTACGCAGGACAGGTCAAAACCATCGCAATCCTCATCTATCATGTTCCCGCAGATCTCTTTCGCTCCTGGATTAATGTTCGGATTCGTATCATCACAATCAATATCCGGATGGCAGATATCGTAACCGTCATTGTCACTGTCCTCGCACATGCAAATAGGCTCTTCCTTATCGGTTAGACCATCGCAGTTGTTGTCAACCCCGTCATCACAGATTTCATTCGCTCCGTGATGTATTTGAGGATTTTGAGGATCGCAGTCCGTTGTGTCGGGATCCCCGTCCCCGTCCGTGTCGTTAATTACCGGCGGGGGAGGAGTAGGGACAAGTGGGACAGAAACTGTTACGTTTTTACTGGATTCCTCCAGGATCGTTTGGTTATAAACCACCCTTGCAGTCAAAACGTATTCCCCTGCCTCTCCGGGAGCTGTCAGGTTTAACCTCTCCAAGCCGAGGGAGAAATCCCTTTCCTCATCGCTCACGAAACCCCTGCCGAGACCTTGGATCCTCTCGTAATAATCTGTTGTTGCAATGACAGAGTCGTTTTCTATCCGTATAACAACAAAACTGTCATTGATAGTCTTGTTCAGAACGCTAACAGAACCAGAAACCAAGGAAACCCCGTAGCTCACGTTAGTCTGGTTGGTCAGATCTTCTATGTTTACCACATATGGATTCTCAAAGTTGCAGGAACCGTTCAGAATACGCGTCTCGTTGGTTTCATTATCAAATATATAGAGGTTGTAAGAAAAACTTACCTGTGGGTAAACAGTTTTCTCCCCTGTTATCCCAAATCCATTTCCATACCCTGTGAGAACAGAGCCAGAAACATAATATTCCCCTGCCCCGGAATCTATCTCTCCTCCTGCCTGGGAGAGAAATTCTGAAAGTCCCATAAGAACGACCTGCCCTCCTATGGAAACCTCCACCTCCGAGCCTTCCGGGTACAGCTCTTCGGAAAGGAAGGTCAGGTTGATCTCTCCTGTGATGGTTTCCCCTGGCAGATAGACCTCTGGACCTCCCAGGGTCACGTAACCTACAAGGACTCCCCTGAAGAAAAAGAGGCCGGCAGCGATGATAATTACGAGAAAAATGTAGACAAAAAACCTCTTGTTGATGTTGTTCACAAAATTAATTTTTCCGGCATTTTTCAGCTCCCTTTCCTTCTTTATCGCTTCCTCCTTTGATCTTCCGAGATAGATAGTCTTTACCCTACCGTTTTCTCTAACTGATGTGTAATAGTAAACAGTGTCCCTGATCTTCTTCTCATGCATACTTCTTCGATAGTTATCGAAATTTCAGGGTGTAGGTTACGCTATTTCCAAGACACCTAATAATAATATGACTGTCATTTCTTATATAGTTATGTGTAAAAATATAAGAGGCTATAAAGGAATTACATGATATTTAAGGACATCCCCAATTTTTACTGGGTTATTAAAATATTTCAGATTAGAATAGGGGTCTGGTTGTGAAATACAGGCGGTTTGAATGTGGGCATTGTTACCTGTCACGGTTGTTATGTTCAGGGTTGGAGAGTTCAGGTATCTACCCTCCCAGGCTTGACCGTACTCAGGAATCCAGCAGTCCAAGTCCTCACGCCACTTCTTCTCCTCAACAACCTCATTGGGTGTCCCCACATGCATGCTGTAAATTAAACCCTTACTGGTCTTGCCTATTTCCTCTGGTTCGGTTTCTATGTGATCATGATATTTTCTGAGAAGAACGGTGGTATTAACTTTCGAAAGAATCTCGTTTATCTTGGGCTGATCCACCGCGTTCACATCAATTGGTTTGTAATAAGGCGGATAATTACAGACCCTGTTCCACTTTTCGTAATACTCCCTATTATCACCTTTACCCCTTCCGTAACCTCCCCATTCGGTAAGGTCAGGATTCTTTGGTATTCCACCGAAGCAGTTGTGATGGTCAACCAGCACCAAATCCGCATCAATTTTCTTAGTTTTCTCATTAATCCATGACTTCTGTTCCTCTCCAGCTACCCAGTGCTCGGGCCTGTAAGGATGATTACCGTTCGTATGGGAATAACTGACGCTGTCAAGCGCCATGTGAACAACCCTACCGTTGGCCAAGGGAATGATATAGTAATTCTGCTGTGGAGAAGAACCTTCTAATTCCCCTGGATGAGACCATATCAAGGGCATGAATTCGTTAACGTGAGGATGGGCCGGATTCCATACGCCAAACCCGTCATGATTTGCCCGAATTTTGACCTCTGGTGCAATGGGAGTAAGGGGCGAGCATCTCCTCTCCCTTCTCAAGAGTTTATAAGCGTTTCCTCTGTGATCATCCAGAGGAAGGCCCTGACGTCTGTATCTGTAATCCTGAATTCCGGTACCGTCACCCCCGTCAACAATGAGATCCGGCCATATGTTTTCCCTTGCCAAATATGCGTACAGGTTTGCTTTGTGGTATGTGTTCCTGAGACATTTTAAATTGTGTTCGTAGGACTTGTCAACGTTATCTGCCCAGTCGGGGTTTATAAAAGACTTCGTGAAGAAATCCCAGAAGAATCTCCCTTCCAAACCGTCCTCGATAGCCGAGCCTCCCTTCGTTAAAGGCGATGCTACAGGATATCCCCACCCATTTTTGTTCCAATCCTCTGCGAAAAGATCATCAAACATGTGATGGTCACCGTAAGAACATATAACCGCCATGGAACGGTATCTGGGATTCTGGAAACAGCGCGGAGGTGAAACGGGCTTGAAAGACCCCTTCCCGTCCTTGTAGGAAACCTGGTAGAATATATTATCACTCTGTATGAACTCTATGGGTATGATAACGTTCACGGCTCCTATAACATTTCCCAGATTGTAAACACGGCATTCCTTTGAAAGATTTTCCAGACTTTCGCTCACCCTCACTTGGATTTCCAGGTTTTCCTTTGTACACAGATTTAGTTTGGCGCAGTATATTCCTTTATCAGGACTAAAGATATTTGTTAAATATCTTTCCCTGTCGTCAAGATAGAATCTTCCTCTAAAGGGCGACCTTTTTGGGGGTGAATACTTATACTTATCAAATTCCCCCTTCATGACCATTACAAGTTCAGGATATTCAAAACGTTTTCTATCAAAGGGGAAATGGAAATCCTTACTGTTCATCCATTCCTCGAAGTGATCTCTGACGTTCCACCCCCTATCATAACTTGATTTAGAAATGGAAGTTGAAAATAAACCTACATGGTCTAAAAATAAACCTCCTGTTAATTTCGCACACATCTCAACGAATTCCCTTCTTTCCATCCTCTCTCCTACATATAAAAAATATGTTTGAAAATTTAAATTCGTATTGCCCAGCTATTACCTTGTAGTAACGATAGGATTGTCCTTCACAATAACGGTGTGCTCCGCCTGGGCTACTCGTTTCGAATCCCTCTCCCTGAGAACAGGATAACCTTTTACAGCATCCAGTACTTCGAGCTGTTTAAGGGCGAAGGAGATCTTAAAGGGCGAGAATTTTTTTTTCGCTAACCATCTTTTACAGAACGGGAGACCTCTGTATTCGCTGTTCGCTAGTTCAAGGATCTTCCTCGCCTCAGGAAGCCTCGCTGGTTTCGGCTGGAGCAAAGAAAAGATCTCGGTTGGTTCGGATTCTTTCACGTACCCGTTCGTCTCGCAGACAAAGGGTTCGAGAGCGATGACATCGTTTTCTTTCAAAACATGCTGAGAATCGTTCTTCACGTTTGGAATTGTCGGAGGGCCGTGTATTGCGTATTGATCCAGACCGTGACCTGTCAGGTTAACAATAACCCCGAACCCTGCGGACTCTACTGTCTCATTTATAGCCTGGCTTACCTCAGAAACTCTTATCCCAGGTTTTATCACCTTTATACCTACCTTCAAAGCCTTCTCAACCGTTCGTATAAGATCGTTTTTTTCAGAACAATAGGTATACGCCATATCCGCGACCCAGCCATCCACATGTATGCCCTGGTCTATTTTGACTAGATCCCCGGGGTTTATAACGGTCTGGTCATTGAATTTGGGGGTGTAGTGTGCTGTGATATCGTTAATACCAATGTTGACAGGGAAGGCAGGTTTACCTCCTAGCTTGAGAATACGTTTCTCAATGAATTCAGCCAATTCGAATATGTTCATCCCGGACTTTATCTTTTCCAGAACCTCCTTTCTGATCTGTTTCGAGATCTCTCCAGCCTTCTTGTATTTCTCAAGGGTTTTGGGATCCATACAATTTAATTGCTAAATTAATTTAAATATTAAGAAAAAATTATAGGTTTATACTATTAGGTTCCTATAACTTTGCTTCCCTGCGAAGAATTTTTGCTTTATTTGTTCTTTCCCACGTGAAGTCCGGATCCTTCCTCCCGAAGTGCCCGTAACAAGAGGTCTTCCTGAATATCGGTCTCAGGAGATTCAATTCCTTTATCATGCTCTCCGGGTTCAGTCTGAAATGTTTCTTCACGAGCCTGTAGATTTTTTGAGAATCGATCTTGTTGGTTCCGAACGTGTCTATAAACAGGGAAAGAGGTTCCGAACCGCCTATTACATACGAAAGTTGAACTTCACACCTTTCCGCCAGACCTGCCTTCACGATGTTCTTAGCAATATACCTCGCGTAGTAAGTCGCCGTTCTGTCCACCTTTGTGGGATCCTTTCCTGAGAACGCTCCTCCTCCATGTCCTCCCACCCCTCCGTACGTATCTGCAATCAACTTCCTTCCCGTGCAGCCTGCATCCGCAACCGGTCCTCCGAGAACGAACCTCCCTGTATTGTTTATGTAATACTTCGTTCTCCTATCCAGATATTTACCGCAGACCGGTTGAATAACATATTTCTTGATATCCTTCCTCAGTTTCGCCAGAGTCACATCAGGGTTATGCTGCGCCGCGATTACAACAGCCTCGATCCTTTTTGTTCTCCCGTTTTCATACTCAACAGTGACCTGTGTTTTCCCGTCAGGCCTGAGGTATTTCAAGATCCCTTTCTTCCTCACGTCCGCCAGCCTCTTTGCAAGCCTGTGGGCGAGCAGGATGGGCAAAGGCATGAGTTCAGAGGTTTCGTTCGTTGCGTATCCGGACATCATTCCCTGATCTCCAGCCCCGAGCTTTTTTTTCTTGTTAACCCCGATCGCGATATCAGGGCTCTGTTCATGGATTGAAGTGAGAACGCCAACAGACTGGTAATCAAAACCATATTCGGGTTTCGTGTATCCAACATCTTTCAAAACATTCCTTACGATCTTCTGCACATCAACCCAGGTTTTAGTCGTTATCTCTCCTGTTACGATTATGAATCCCATGCCTGCCATGGTCTCGCAGGCGACCCTTGCATTCGGATCATTTTTTATTATTGCATCAAGAACAGCATCAGAAATCTGGTCGCAAACTTTGTCGGGGTGTGCCTCGGTCATGGACTCGGACGTGAACAGGAATCTTCCGCTCCTCATAAAACCACCTCATGAAAGTTTAATTTAATAATTGACAAAGGGTATTTATATATATTTATATATTTACTTGTTAAAAATTATAACTGTTGGGAATATGATCACAGGAGATTACATCCGGAAGCTTAGGATTGAAAGAGGCCTATCGCAGACAGAACTCGCTAGGTTAACGGGAATCTCTCAAGCCCACGTAGCGAAGATAGAGAGGGGGAGGGTTGATCCAAGGCTTTCAACAGTCAACAGGATACTGTTCGTTCTGAGCAAAAAGGAAAAGGAGATCCGCTGCAGAGACATCATGACGAAGGATATAATTTCCGTGAATCCAAACACCCCTGTTAAAAAAATCACAGTGATAATGAAATCTTCTGGAATCTCACAAATACCTGTTTTCGATGGGAGTAAACAACTAGGAAGTATTCGTGAAACCACGCTTCTTCATAACATGGAAAGGAATCTTGATCTTTTAAAGGCTGAAGATATTCTGGACAAACCGTTCCCTGTTGTTGATTCAGATGACCTTATAGAAATACTCCCACCTTTGCTTGACATTCACCCCGCGGTCCTTGTTTCTGAGAGGGGACGAATCCGCGGGATAATAACGAAATCCGATCTCCTCGGGGTAAAATAGAAATCTTTAAAAGCTGTTTATCTCTATATATAGCGCTGGGAAGACGAAGGTATATCTTTCGTATGATGTACACTTCGTGCACATCGGTATATCGTTCGTTTCGTCACGTTACGTGATCTTATGGTCTGGGAATTGTTTTCAAAGGAACTGCAGGAAGTGATAAAGGAGAGAGGTTTTTCCAAACCAACCTCCATCCAGGAGAAGGGAATCCCTCCCATAGTTAAAGGAAAGAACACGCTTCTGATCGCCCCCACGGGGATAGGGAAAACCGAATCCGTTCTCTTCCCTGTGTTCGATGAATTTGTCAAGGACAGGGAAAAAGAACGAATGAAACCCATCTCGATCCTTTACATCACCCCTCTCAAATCCCTGAACCGTGATCTTCTCAAAAGAATCCTCTGGTGGTCCGATAAGCTCAACTTCGAGGTGAGCGTTCGACACGGAGACACCTCGCAGTACGAACGTTCCATGCAGGCCGCGAACCCCAGCGATATGTTCATCACGACCCCTGAAACCCTGCAGGCGATGCTTGTCGGGAAGAGAATGAGGGAACATTTAAAAAATGTTAGATGGATCGTTGTGGACGAAATTCATGAACTTGTGGGAAACAAGAGAGGAGTCCAGCTATCAGTCGGGCTGGAAAGATTAAAAGAAATAATTAAAGACAAACAGCGTTTGCAGATAGTCGGTCTGTCAGCAACAATCGGAACGCCCGAAGAGGTAGCGAAATTTCTTACCACAGGCAAACCCTGCGAGATCGTGAACACTTTCGAAAAGGGGAATATTGAAATCCTTGTGGAATCCCCCAAACCCGAAAAACAGGATTCGGAAATTTCGGAAAAGGTTTTCGTTGGGAGAGAAACATCCGCCCGCCTGAGAAGGATCGAGGATCTCATAAGGAAGAACAAATCCGTTCTCACGTTCACGAATACGAGAGAATTCTCCGAGGTTCTCTCCTCCAGACTTAAAGCCCTGAGTTCGGATCTTCCGATAGAGACCCACCACTCCTCCCTCTCGAAAGAAGTCAGGATAGATGCTGAGGAACGTTTTAAGGAGGAGAAACTGAAATCCCTGGTTTGCACGTCCTCCCTGGAGCTAGGAATAGACATAGGTTCGATAAATTTGGTTTTGCAGTATATGTCTCCCAGACAGGTTGCGAAACTCCTGCAGAGGGTGGGTAGATCAGGCCACAAGGTTTCCGAAAAATCCAATGGCATAATAATCTCAACGGATTCCGACGATGCCTTCGAGGCGAGCGTGATCGCGAGACTGGGGAAAGAAAGCAGGATCGAGCCGACAGGAATCTACCCCAAATCCCTAGATATTCTCGGACACCAGATAGTAGGACTCTCCCTGGAGGAGTACAAGATCCCTCTGGACAGGGCTTTCGAGATCATCAGGAGAGCGTATCCCTTCAGGGACCTGAAGAAAGACGAATTCCTCAGGGTCGCGGAGCTCATGCAGAAGCTGGGATACATATGGGTGGGATCGAAGTTCGATGACTACGTCCCTCTGAGGAGGAGAAAGTCCGCGTGGCTTTACTATTACCAGAATCTCTCCACGATCCCGGACGTGAAGAACTACAAGATTATCGATGTGGTAACGAACAAACCGGTCGGAACGCTGGACGCGGAATTCATCGCCCTGCACGGAAGACAGGGAACGTCCTTCATAGTCAAAGGCCAGGCCTGGAGGATACTGGATGTTCGGGAGAAATCAATAATTGTCGAACCTGAGGAAAACATACGGGCCGCCATCCCTGCCTGGGAGGGCGAACTGATCCCCGTCCCGTTCGAGGTTGCCCAGGGTGTGGGGAAGTTAAGAAAGAAGATATCCGTTATGATCAAGAACAAAACCAAAAAGGAAAGGATCATAGAGGAAATTTCGAAAGAATATCCCGTAACCAGGGAGGTCGCAGGCAAGATGTTAAAAACAATGAAAAAACAGGTTAAATACGGATTCGTTCCGGATCATGAGAACATCCTTATCGAATACTGGGAGGATTATGTCGTAATACATTCTCCCTTCGGCTCGCTCGTGAACGAAACGATCGGAAGGGTTCTTTCCACCCTGCTAACCAACAAACTCGGCTCCGTAGGCCTGCAGACAGATCCGTATAGAATTATAATAAAGCTCCCCGGTTACCAATATCGGGATGTTCTCGATATGCTCAAAAAGATCGATCCCGAAACCATCCGGGGAATCCTTGAAATAACTCTCCCCCATGGAGAACTCTTCACATGGAGGTTCATACACGTTTCCCAAAGGTTAGGGATGATCGGGAGGCGGGCAGACTACGGGAAGGCGTACATCCGGAAAATAATCGATGTTTATTTCAAGCTCCCCCCATATATCGAAACGTTCAACGAAATCTTTCAAGAAAAGCTGGACGTCACTAAAGCGAAAAAAATGTTGAAAGAAATAAAATCAGGAAAAATAAAGATCCATTTCAAACCCGGGTTATCCCCTCTGGGGGAATCCGGTCTGAGCAAGCGCTACGAGATAGTCGCTCCGGGTAGACCGGAAAAGGAGATATTCGAGGCGTTTGAAAGAAGATTGCTTGACACGAAGATGGGTCTGATCTGCATGAACTGCGGCGAACTTCTCTTCTCCAGCAGCATAAAGAACCTTGCAGGCGTTTTGAAATGCAGGAGATGTTCCGCGAAGCTCCTAGCCTACGTTCCTTATGCCTACGTGAACGAGGCGGAAAAACTGGTCAAAAAATACCTTAAAGGATCGAAGCTCACGAAAGAGGAAATGAAATATTTAAATGAAATGAACGATTCAGCGAGCCTGATACTAGCGCATGGAAAGGATGCGATACTCGCCCTGGCAGGGAGAGGGGTAGGGGTGAAGACCTCGGCGAGAATCCTTAGGAAAGGCCTGAAGGACAAAGAACTCCTGAAAGAGATCCTGGAAGCAGAGAAACAGTTCGCTCGAACCAAGAGGTTCTGGAAGAGATAATCACCCTCCCATCAGATCCTTCACGAATTTCCTCGCGTCGAATATCTCTATGTCCCCGTAATCCTGACCGAGTCCTATGTAAAGGATCGGCTTCTTGACTGCGTGACATGCGGATAACATGCCTCCGCCCTTCTCGTTAACATCGACCTTGGTGAATATCATTCCATCGATCCCGACCGCCTCATCGAACTTCTTCGATTGTTCAACAAGATCGTTCCCCGTGAGAGAATCCATAACGAGTATATTGAGATCGGGCTTGTTCACCCTCACCACCTTTTTCAGCTCGTCCATGAGATCGCGATTCGCGTGCGATCTCCCGGCAGTATCCGCCAGGACGAAATCGATCCCCTTCGCTTTCGCATGCTCGATCGCGTCGTAGACAACCGCCGCTGAATCCGATCCGTACTTGTGTTTAATAACCTTCAGTCCCAGCCTGTCCCCGTGGACCTCGAGCTGCTCGATGGAGGCCGCCCGGAACGTGTCCCCCGCGGCGAGAACGACCTTGAATTTCTTACCTGTCAGGTATTTCCCGAGCTTCGCAATAGATGTCGTTTTTCCCGAGCCGTTGAAACCGAGGAATACGATCGAAACGGGCTTTTTGGATTTCGCCAGCCTTTCGAGATTGATTTTCCCCTGGTCGAATATCTCCACCAAAATCTTCTCCAGGGTGTTTCTAACTTCCCTTTCGATCTCCCCCCTTCTCAATTGTTTGTCAGCAAGGTATTCCTTCATCCTGTCCTTGAGAAAATCGATTGTTTCCACCGCAACGTTCGCCTCTACGAGTCCGAGCTCCATCTCCTCAAATAAAGAATCTATGTCCTTTCCGGAAACCTTCCTTTCCAGAACCTTTCCCACAACCCTTTCCCTGAAGGTGGGCTTCTCCTCCTCAGCGACAGCGGGCTTTCTCCTCAGCCTAGTCAGAAACCCTTTCTTCTCCTCTTTGGGTTCTTCCTTAACTTCCTCTTCGATGACTTCCGGTTTTACTTTCACCTTTTCCTTTACAATTATTTTCGTTTCTCCTTTTGGTGGTTTTTCAACCTTCACTTTCCTTTCAGGTTTAATTCCCCTTTTTGCTTTCGGAGGTTTTGGCATTTCAATCGGTTTTTTAATTTCCTCTTCCTCTTTCTTTCGAATCTTATCGCTGAGCTTTTCAACCGACTCCGAGAGCTTCTTCTTCAGGAAACCGAACATGTTTCACCTTTCTGGTATATAACATTTGTTTTGTAATTTAATTTATAAAAACCATAAATCTTAGTCATGAGTAAAATTTTCATTCCGATTATTTTATTTCTGTTAATTCCCGTAACGGTCTCCGCAACAGAATGGTACGTACGACCTGCTGGAGGAAATTATGGAGCAGAAGACGGGAGTTCGTATACTAACGCTTGGGACGGTTTTGATAACATTGACTGGAATTCAATCGGACCAGGTGATAACCTCTATGTATGTGGTTTGCATGTCGTAGGACTTGATGCTTTGGAGATAAATTCTTCTGGGACTCCTGGCAATTTGGTGACTGTCAGAGGGGACTGTTCGAAGATAAATCCAAGTTATGAGGATGGTGTTATCTGGGCTGGTTTCAGGATCGGAACATCCGAATGGGACGGGCAAACAGGAGGTTACTGGTACAAAGACGGCTGGTGGAGGAATACTTATACTGTGGCAGAAGGAGACGTAGGGAATGAAGTATCTTTAATGCCTTGTGGTGACGTAAATTGTGTTCAGAACACTGACGGAAGTTTTTATTGGAATAGTACGATATCTAGGGTTTATTTCAATCCCACTGGCACCCAACTCAAGGATTTTTGGATGTACAGTTCTCCCTACGGGGCTGTTTACTTTAATGAGCAGGATTACATCGCGGTCAGAAACCTTAAACTTAGAGGCTCTTCCAGTAACAGGGGTGTTGTTCTAATAGGAAACACAATATATGATACTGGTGATTTTCCAGACCACTGGGAGATAACAGGCAATGATATTGCCTTTTCGCCTTACACCGGGATTTACAGTGATGGTGACAGTGATTATGGTTTAATTGAAAACAACACAATACATGATGTTCCTACAGGAACGTATTTCATCACCAGAGGCGTTGGCTACAGTGATAATCTGATAATTAGGGGCAATGAGGTTTACTCCGGAGGCGACAGACCAGGGGTGTTTGGTCTTGGAGCAGGTGATAGACAAGCCTTAGGCGGGCAGTGCGGCGATAACCAGTTATATGAATATAATTATATCCATGACTGGGTTGGTGATGGCATTAATATCTATATGGGAAGCGGGTGCACTGCACATAACGTAACTATGAGATATAACAGGATCATAAATCTCAACGACGTTAATAATCAGTACTATCACAGAGCCCTTCAATATTCATGCACAAACACAGTTAACACTGCAGACCGTACAACAGACTGGAAGATACATAATAACATTGTTTGGAATTGCGGTGGAACTTTAGTTCCAGGTGATGGTTTTAATACCAATGGACTTGCTGTCAGAATTAAAACAGGTGTTCCTGCAAACCCTCAAGACAAGATCAAGATTTTCAACAATGTTTTCGGTGACTGCAATATTGGTTTGGCATGGATACCGGACGTTCAGCAAGACGAGATCGGTTTTGAATTGAAGAACAACATATTTTATCAGCCGAAGACAGGAGGCTGGCATGTTTACATCCACAATAATGGTGACGTGACTGATTATTCCAATATAGATATGGATTACAATCTGTATTATCCCGATGCGAAATTTTCATGGATCAATTCAGGAGATACACAGTTCACAGGATTTGTGAGTGATGCAGCTAATGATGGTGTTTTTATTGAAAGTAATGCAGTAACACAAAATCCGTTATTCGTGAACCCGGGGAACGAGAACTTCCACCTCCAACCCAATTCCCCGGCTATTGACAACGGAACAGACGTTGGATTGACAATAGACTTCGAAGGCAACCCAATACCCCAGGGAGCTGGTTTCGATATAGGGGCCTTCGAATTTTTGAGCGGTTTCACCCTCCTCGGAGACCTCAACAGCGATGGCCGGGTTGACGTCCTCGACCTCGGAATCATCGCTTTAAACTTCGGTAAAAGGAATACGCATCCTGAATGGAACGCGACAGCTGATGTGATTTTAAGCAATGAGATTGATATTTACGATTTGGTATTCGTTGCGAGCAGGTTCAGCTAGCTACCTCTTTGGCGGTTTCTTCCAGTGATCCACTATTACGTTGGGTTTGATCCCTGAGAGATAGGCGGCCTTCGTTATCGCATGCGTCGCAACAGGGGAGGTCACGAAAATAAGGATTATCAGGAAAAGGGATTTTACGAAGAATTCGGAGAAGAACTGATCAACCAAGACCCCCACCAACATCAGGCAAACCCCTCCGACATTCACAACGGTCTGGGCATGCGACCGTGAATAAACATCCGGAAAACGAATGAGTCCCAGGGAACCTATTATCGCCAGCAAACCACCGATCGCCATTATTATTATGCCTATCATTCACATCACTCCTCGTGCATTCCCTTTCCCATGAGATATTTGGAGATAGCCAGATTTCCTATGAACGTTAGTATCGCATACACGATCGCTATGTCCAGGAAAAGCGAATTCCTGAAGTAAAGGGAGAGAAGAACGATAATCCCTATCACCAGCGAAGACATCGCGTCAATCGCGATCACCCTGTCAGGTAGTGTAGGTCCTTTGATGAATCTCACCATACAAAGGATCGCCGCGATTGCCAAAAGGTATACTATGTACTCGTACATATCAGTCCCATATCCTGCTCAAAAACCTTTCAAACTTCCCTGCTATCTGTGATTTGTCCTCCCTTCTGGACAGCCAGTGAACATATAGATGCTTGGGCTCGGCCTCGAGCGTGAGAGTTCCGGGGGTCATAGTGATCGAATTCGAGAGTATCGTTATGCCCCAGCCGTGCCTGTGCGAATGCTCGACCTTTACTATTGCTGGCGCTATCTTCATGGAAAGTATTCTATATACAACATCTGATACTGCCAGTATCTCCTGGTAGATATAATAGGGTATGTACGCGAGAAAGAAAACAAAACCTTTAAGATAGCTGACCTTCGGTCCCCACAGAAAACCATACCCCACTATTACTGTTAACACCCCTGAAACAATCGCTCCCACAAGAACCTCCTGCGGGCTGAACCCGCTGAGCAGTACCCAGAAAATCCACAGCAACAGGAACAGCAAAACCGAACCCTTCATATAGAATTAATTGATTTTCCTAGTAATTAAATGTTATTTCTTTGCTTTTCTGGGTGTTTTCTTCCCCGTTTTCGCTTTCTCTGTTTTCCCCTTGACAATGTTATTCCTCACCCTTTCGAAAACCTCCGGCATGCCCTTGGCCTTTTTGTTGTGTGCAGCTATGTGTTTACCAGCGAATCTTTCGGGTTTGGGAAGTATATCCTCTGAATGGGGTATTTCGAGCCCTCCGTCCAGCGCCCCCTTAAGGGCGGAATAGAGACTGTTTCCAGGGGTTGAGGAATACAGACCGATATCAAATACGGCCTTCCCTATCTTGTGTTTCCTCGCCTTCTCTGCGCAGAGAAGACCGGTCAGGTAAGCGGATGGGATGTTACCTCCGTGAAACTTCCACCCGAATTTTTTCAGTTCCCCCGAATGTGAACTTACGATAGTTCTGTCCCCGCTTTCCTCGTACTTCACTATCTGGCAAATAATATTTTTCAGGGATTTCCTCACAACAAGTCTCGGTTTCCCCGATTTTAACAGCCTCAGCCTTAACCTGTAATCGGTTTTGCCTTCCCTGTGCCTCCTGTGGGGAATAACGAATCTTTTCGGTCTTCTCATTTTTTCGCTCCTTTCTCCCTCTTGACCCTCTTCATGAGTTCATGCTCTTTCAAATGGTAAAGCAAATGCTTTTTGCTCCTGAACGATCCTCCCTTTACAGCCAAGTAAAGCTTTCGGTAGTTGTTCCTGTCAAGCCTGCCCGAATCCCTCAGCTCCCTGAGCAATTTCCTCAGCGGCCTGACCTTTTCAATCCATCCCCTCTTCTTCCCCTTCCTGGCATACATCGCTCCCTTCCTGCTCCCGTGACCCCTCCTCCTTCCCTTTTTCTTCTGCCTTCTTCTTAATTTGGAATCGATTCTTTCGGGCCCTTTCTTTTTAACCTTCGTTATGATCCCCTTTGCTATCAAACCACGGATATCATTCCTTGTTATAGCCTCGCTGACGTCCTTCTCCCCGCCCGGCCTTACCCTAATCCTGGAAAGACCGACCTTCATTATCTTCGCCGCGAGCATTTTCTGAGAACGTACGTTCATAGTTGAAACCTCCAGCGGGTTTCAACCCTTCCAGCATCCAAACAATTCATAGTTGAAACCTCTTACTCCCCTCCGAATTCCTTGAGCGTGTACTTGAAGTCCTTTTTTGTCTTTATCTTCTTCCTGTGTTTCAGGATCTCCCTCGCCATTATCCAGAAAAGCAAAGCGATGGATTTCTTCCCGTTGTTGTTTGCAGGAACAACAAGATCAATATCACTGCACTCGTTGAACGTGTCGCAAAGGGCGACCACAGGAATCCGTTTCTTCTTCGCCTCTGTCACGGCCTGCCTGTCTATTAAGGGATCAACAACAACCACGACATCCGGCTCATAGAACTCCTTGAACGAAGGATTGGTCAGCGTTCCGGGAGGGAACCTCCCTGTCACCGCCTTTCCGTCAACAACCTCCGCGAACTTACTGACAGCCTGCATGCCGTTCGCCTTTCTCGATGCCGCAAGGATCTTGTCGAACTTGTAAAGGAAATTGGAGGCGATCTTTACCCTGTTATCAACCTTCTGGACGTTAAACACCGCTAAACCATCGTCCCTGATCTTGTAGATGAACTTCTTCATGTATTTCGTGCACGTCTTCATCCCTATGTGGACTCCGGAAGTGAGATACTCACTCCTGTCCACGAGCATCTCCTTCGAGAGATCTTCCTTCTTGGTCTTCACAACCATCATTCCACCAACAATCGCGATATTACCAATTATTTGAGTTTATATTAATAAATATGCGTTTTTTAAACTTTTTGCCAATTCTAGATCATGGATATCGGATTTGATTTCGAAACAGGATTTGAAGCAGAGCTCGAGGATTTCGAGGTGAAGAAGGTCGGAAAGTTCAGGAGGATATGGAGAGCGACCGAAGGCGGCTCCATCGTTAGGACAACCCCTTTGAACGGGAAACTTTACTGGGGCGCGTTCGATGGTTATGTTTACGCCCTGGACATAGAAGGCAAAAAACTTATTTGGAAAACAAAACTGGGAAATCTGATCGATTCTTCCCCTGTTTGCTCCGAAGGATTTTTGTACATAGGAGGGAGGGATGGTAATTTTTACTGTATAGAGGCTTCCAGCGGGAAGATAATCTGGAGATATAAGATGGGCGGAGCGATGGCGGGGTATGCTGGGGTCAGGGAGGGAATGGTCTACACGTCCTGTCAGGATTCCAACTTTTACGCTTTCGATGCGAAAACAGGGAAAGTTATCTGGAGATTCAAGACAGGGGATGAGATGTGTTGCACGCCTGGTTTCTGCAAGAACACGGTGATATTCGGATCATTCGACGGGTACGCGTACTGTGCGGATGCGAAAACCGGGAAGGAAATCTGGCGTTTCAAAACAGGAGCCGAAGTTTTCGACCCCGTACACCTCACTGTCCGTAAAGGAATGGTTTTCATCCCCTCCTTCGACAGCTATCTTTACGCTTTGAATGTTGAAACAGGCAAGGAAATCTGGAAAACCAAACTCGGGAATTACGGGGTGGCGATGTCCCCTACAATTGTTAACGGAAGGATATACATGGGGGCGAGGGACGGGAACCTTTACTGTTTAGACAGGAATGGCAAAGAAATCTGGAGATTCCGGACTGGCGGGGTTGTCGAATCAAAAGCAATTGTTAGGGAAGGAAAAATATATTTCGGTTCAGAGGACGGGAACTTCTACTGCCTTGATCTCGAAGGAAGGGAAATATGGAGGTTCAAGGTCGAAGGCCAGATCTGGGACGAAGCGAAGATATACAAGGGCATGCTCCTCTTCGGTTGTGTTGACTGCAGGGTTCATTACCTTGACCTTGAAACTGGCAAAGAATTATGGAACATCCAGACAAGCACTCTGCGAAAGTCTGTCTGGCCCCACCCTTACGAGATGTTCAGGGTCGAGATCAAAAAGGAAACCACAATAGACGAGACTGTGGAAGAAAGCAGGTACAAGAAAAAGAAGGAGGAAACAGTTTCCCTTTCCGACTACCATATTACGAGCGAGTATTCAACCGAATCAGAATACAAACAGAAATCCGATTACGACACGAGCTTCGTGATTTTCGAACCCTTGCTAACCTTTACGGAAGCTTCGCCATCTCGTTGTGAGGTATGTCTCCCCAGAGTTCGCTCAACCTGTTGTGTTTAGGCGTGTCCGCTCCCAGGTTCCCGATCTTTATGATCGGCATGTTCCACATTATTGCGAGGTCCGCTATCCATTCATCCTCCGTTTCCCCTGATCGATGTGAGGCGATCGGAACCATCTTGTTCTCCCAGAGAAGGCTTATCACCTTCTGAACCTGATAGAGGGTCCCGATCTGGTTGGGTTTGATCAGGACGGAATTGGAAGATTTCGAATAAACCCCCTTTATGATCCTTTCCGGGTTCGTGCAGTAGAGATCGTCCCCGACCACGAGCGTTTTCTTTAATTTATTGTTCAGCTCCGCGAACCCTTCGAAATCGTTCTCATGGAAAGGATCTTCAATGTAATACAGCTTGAACATCTTCGCCAGTTCGAGGATGAATTCCAGTTGATCCGCTGAATCATAAACCTTGTCCTTGTACATGTATTTCTTCCCCTCCCAAAAGGAAGAAGCAGCAACATCTATCCCTATCCTGAGATCGAAATCCTCAGCGACTTCGCTGATCAAATTCAATGTCTTCAGTTCATCCAGTTCGCAGATCCAGGCGTTCTCTATGTTCCTCCCCAGCAGCCTTCTCCTCTTCTTAAGTTCCTCTCCTATGGCTTTCCAGGCATCGAAATTCGTTTTCGCCGCCTGTATGGGATCCTCCGCCTTGTATGGGAGTATGAGGAATTCCTGGAAAGTCGAATACCCGCCGTGCTTCCCCCCTCCTATCACGTTCCCTAAGGGATACGGGAAGCGGAACCTTCTTTTCGGACCCTCCAACCTCCAGAGTTCTCCTTCGCTCGACGCTCTGGCGATCGCTAGGGATAAACCCAACGCCAGATTCACTCCTATCCTGGAGAAATTATTCGTTCCGTCCATCTGCTCTAGCAGCTTGTCCGCCGTGATCCAGTCGGCCTCGTCAAGCCCGATTATGTCGTTCCTTATGTCAGGGAAGATCTCGAAAATCTTTTCGAAAGCAAGCTCCTTAGCCTCGTGTTTCCCCTTTGAGGTCCCGGAGGGAACCGAGGCTGTGAAGAAATGCTTGTTCGTCAGGACCTTGACCTTCAATCCCTCTTCCCCCTTGGAATTGAAAACAGGATATATCTTTACGTTCCTGATCATTCGTTTCCCCTCTAATAATTTGTTTGTATAGGGATAATAAATAGAATTAGGTTGGCTCTTTCCTTTTTATATCGATTGGTATCACGCCCGCTTCCCATTCTGTAAGGGCGATCTCCATGGGGTCGCTCATGTCTTTCGAAAGTTTTATCAGAACAGGAGCCCCCTGGGCGATCTGCAGCGCGCGTGCGGAAATGATCCTTGTTTTCTCGTATCTCGTGTAAGGACCATACATAACTGTCACCCTATGTACCTCAGAGATTCGTCCTTCTTTCCCGGTTTCTCGTGCGCCCTGGTCAGGTCCATTAGCGCGCGTTTTTGCAGGGATTCGACCTTCTTTATGAAATCCTCCATTTCCTTGACCTTCTTCTCGAGCTTTTTCATATCGATCTTCAGCTTCAGGATTTTCACAAGAATGTCCAGAACCTCCTCAGCCGCTTTGGGATCGGTAACTATAGGGAAGCCCGTGGTCTGCCCGAGCAGGCACATCCCGTCCCTGTCCCTCTGCTTCCACAAACCTAACAGCAACCCCGCAGCCCCAACTATGTACCCAACTCTTTCCCCCGCGTTGAAGTTTATCTTATACTTCTGGTATTTCTTAAGGAGTTTTTCATCCGTTACCGCTCCGATAACCTCTCCCTTCTCCTCAAGCTCTCCTGTCGCCAAACCCCCGACAGTGAATATCTCAGTAACACCGACTTTCTCGGCCAGATCGAGAATTTTCTCCCCTACCTCGTAGTGCCCCTGGGGGGAAAGTGACTGGCAATCGCCCACGAGGAAAACGAGATCCCTCTGCCCCCTCTTCTTCGCCTTCCAGTAATAGAACTCGTTTTTCAGCAGATGTACTTTATACTTGTCATGAAGCATCACGAAGGGGAAGAACCATTTTGAATAGAGGTCAGCGAACTTCTTAGCCTTAAGTTCCTCTATCAGGTAACCCACAGCGACTCTTCCTATGTTCCCCACCCCCGGCAAACCCTCGATCAGAAGAGCGTTCTTTAGTTTCGGCTTGCCGATAAACTTAACCACGGTCATTGGCTCACGCAATTTATAATTTATGGCGTTTGGTATATATATGTACTTAAATTTATAAATCTAGTCGTTTACGATGGACTCTGAAGAAATAAATCTCCTTCCCCTTTCCCTCTGCATGTAATAGAGGCCAAGACCCAGGAAAAGGAGAGCAACCCCCACCAGCGTTATCTCTATCCAGGGGAAAATGAAACACCTTTTCGGGCACATCCCCCCGCAGTCCGTCCTTTCTTCTCCAAGATCGTGTTCATTGTTGTAACAGGTTTCATTCACATTCTCGCAGTTCTCGTCCGACCTTCCGTCGCAGTTGTCATCCAGCCCGTTGTCACATATATCGATATTCGAGGTCGGTTTCTTCTCCCCTATGCACTCGCTCCATTCACCCGAAATACACGTCCTCAAACCGGTCTCGCATACCCCTATGTCCGAGCCGCAGGGCCTCGTATCCCCGCTCTCACATTCCTGGCTCTGAACGAAAGTAA
>SMTZ1_10002171_pt1 | contig 19873 bp, 14 predicted proteins | sample DeeMarSWOR136_30_FD_25667 | JGI IMG/M metagenome (IMG submission 25667) | reverse complement strand
GGTCGAAGATCTCGGGTCCCTTAATGGATCGCATCGATATTCACATTGAACTCCCTGCTGTGAAGTATCAAGATCTAGCTAGCCGGGAGGCAGGAGATCTTTCCCGGGAGGTTAAGAGAAGAGTAGATGCCGCCCGAAAGGTTCAGCGCAATCGAATCAAGGGAATGGGGATCTACTGCAATGCTCAGATGACGACCGCCACATCAAGAGATTTTGTGAGATTGACGAGACGAGCCAGAAGTTATTGGAAATGGAGATTGATAAGTTTGGAGTCAGCGCCAAGCTTATACTAGAATTTTAAAGGTAGCCCGAACCATCGCCAACGTGGGAGGCCAGATGAACCTTTAACCCTCCCACTTTCCTGAACCTACCCAGTACTGAGCATTGGACCGGCAATCTGAATGATTTGATAGAGCAATCTAATTGGGGAAGCGGAAAAGAACCTGATGCACTGATGACCAACATTTTACTAGCTGATGAGACTAACCGCACGACTCCCCACACGCAGTCTAAACTTTTAGAAACTACGGGAAAATGTCAAGTAACCGTGAATGGCAAGACCTATTCCCCTACCCCATCCCTTTTTTGTCATGGCTATTTAGAATCCAGCTTAACCGAGAGGAACGTTTTCCTTACCTGAAGTAAAAATGGACCGTATCTAATCTTTTGCTACCAATGTTCACATGGACCCGATCACCATTCTGAGGCAAAGCAAGAGGCTCTCTGTCCTCCGTTTACATCCCGATGGCAAACCAGAAAAATATTCAATCTCACCCTAAGAAGACCCCAACTCGCTCCAACTCTCGTTGTAGTTCTTTTACATTCAATTTTCTCGGTGAAACCCTTTCTTTGATTGATAGGGCTGCGGCAGTGCCAATGGCTTGTCCCATGACTGACGCAGGTCCCGTCACTCGGATGGAAGCTTGTGCTTCATGAGTACAACTAATAAATCGTCCAGCCATCAGCAAGTTTTCCACTTTCTTGGGAACCAAAGACCTGTAAGGGATCGTATGGAAATCATCTCCATCAAGGAAAATAAATTTTCTTTCCTGGGCGCTCACGGTTTCAAGAGGCCAGGCATTTGCTCCAATTCCATCATCGAACTTTTTCCCTTGTAAAACTTCTTCACCGGTCAGCAAATGTTCCCCCATTACCCTTCGGGTCTCTCTTAAACCTATTTTTGTAGCAGTTTGGGCTACATCCGTATGTTCTAAGCCTGGGATCTTATCCCTAAAAAACCTGTGTAACTCGCGAACAGCTTTTCTCCCATCAATGGTCGCATGAGTAAGATCGTACGGATCTATGCCATTCACGACCCATGGGAGCCCTGCCATATTGACCCAATATGCCCCAGGTATCATTATATGATTTATAATGCCTTGGGCTCTGCTCATCTTGTACTGCCCTGTTTTCATGGCTTCCATAGCTTCATCAAATACCACCTTCTTATAATTTTCATTATCGAATTGCTCATCCACGTTGATGAGATGGAAAGCCATATCGCAGGCTTGAAAGCCGCCTTTTCCATCTCCTAGTTCAAATGGAACATTTGCTGAAGCACACACATCACCATCCCCCGTACAATCCAATACCCTCTTTGCCAAAATAGCCTGACGCCCACCCTTGTTTGCAACAACCACTCCTTTTATAACATTTTTTTCCAAAATAGGGTCAACCATTTGGCTATAGTATAAGAGTTCGACCTTTGCTTCGACCGTTTTTTCATCTAGCACTAGCTTCAGATTTTCTGGGTCGAAAGATAGACCCCATCTTTTCTCTTGTGCCGCTCTTCGGTCAATCAGCGTCTGGATAATCTCCCCACCAATTCCCTTCACGACAGGTACTAAATTTTGCTTTGTGTAAAAGCCACAGAAAGTATTGACCAAACCAGTCGTTGCATTTCCGCCTAGACATCCGAAGTATTCTACAAGAACTGTTTTCGAGCCCATTCTCCCCGCTGCGATGGCTGCACATGAGCCCGCCATGCCCCCTCCAACAACAAGGACATCAACCTCTCTTACAATAGGGACTTTCCGGCTCGGTTCCGAGAGAAAGTTGCGCTCGATTTTCTTGGGTTTGCTTCCCATTTTGGATGTCATCGCACCTTTGGAAGAGGACTTCTTAGAGAAAACAATTTTCTCTGAAGCAGCCTCTGACTTCAGCCTCCTCTTTTCCCTTTTCATATGAATTCCCCTTTCAAGAATAGCCGTGGGCTGAACCTCGCCCAAATTGGATTAGATAGGTTCAAATCTCCACCTATTTTTCACTCCTCAGCGATTCTCATCAGACGAAATCAAAACCTCTCTGAACATGATGCATCATTTTCACCCCAGATTCAGGCTAAAAATACGCATTCCTCCTTCATCCCTAGCTGTCCAAAAGTAGCCATCACCTCTGTAAATGTTGCAGTACAGGCTATATGGGTAGGTTCTCCCATTTTCCAAACCAGGCTTATAGGGGTACCCCTTTTGGATTTTTTTCTGTCTTCCGAAGGACTTCTTTGACTTTCAAAGGCAAATAATGTGCCCTAAGAAATGGGAGGGGGCTCTCTACAACCAATCCTTGAGGGGGCATGGCGTTCATGCAATGCATCAATAGGCTGTTCTTGGAGCCCTTACAGGGTAATCTGGTCCATGAGTTCCTTAACGTTCTTCACCTTTTCCAGATTCCATAGGGCATCGACAGCTCGATTGATCTGCCCCTCTGATAGAATTCTGACGGCATTGTGCCTGAACTTCTTCTCCAATTCCTCATCAGTCAACTGTATATTCCCCGTAGAAGAGATAGGCCCACCTCGGGCCACAGTCCTCTCATTGGCAAATGTCTTGCCTTTGGCCTCAACCTCAACCCTTTGCATACCCACCATGCTCGTGGAAGAATCAGGACCTGTCACGGTGACCTTCTTCATGAATTCCACAATCTTTGGGTCTCTCATCGTATCGATATCCTGCCATTCGACACCTACCTTTACCCTGTGAGCAGCACACGAAATGTTGTAAGGTATACTGAATTGTGCATCGACAATGTTACCTATTTCGGTATTTCTAAAAAGCCCGGTCCAATCGGGTCCTATCTGCCTAATAATCTTAACGCTCTTTATGTCTTCAGCCGTTAAGTTGTTCTTCTCAATAATGTCGTAAAACGCATCCATTGCCGCCTGATATATTCTGCAGCAAATGTGTGGCTTATACGTTACACTTCCTGCGGTAAACCTCCACGTCTTGCCCAGGTCATCCATTATGTCTCCCGGTTTCCATCCTCCGTAGCCAACGAACTTCCAGAAGCCATGCTTAGGGTTAAAAACGTCAAGATCCCCCACGTATCCCATATCAGCAAGCAACACCGCCATAATTGCCCCTGTTCCTTGCCAGCCTGGAATGCCGTATTTTTGAGGATGCCCACGATCTTGTAAACTTACGTGCGTCCAGGTTATGACCTCAGAAGCGTGACCAGCTATACCCAATGCATTCATCATTTTTTCTTGCCCAAGATTCAGTAGTTTGCCAACCCCGGCTGCTGCACCAAAATTGGCGTGAGCATAGCCTTCTCGCTCTCTTATTCTAAAGGTTGGATCCTCCGTCAAGACTGTGACCGCTCTCTTGACTCTATCTGCAATTTCAACGGCTAATGCAGTGGCTAGAATTAGATCCTTACCAGATGCCCCAGTGAACTCCGCCATAGCCAGTGGTCCTGGAATAAGAAATCCTGGACCATGCCCACCACCTGCAAAAGCATCAAAATCTGTAGCATTGATCAGCTGACCATTTGCAAGTACCGCAGCTGAGACTGAAACTCTGTCACCCACGCCGATTATTGACGCCTCCGGTGGGCCGCCCAGTCTTTTGGCTAGGGCGATAATCATCTTCCCAGGATCGACGGACATTCCCGTGAATGCACATCCAATCGAGTCCAATAAAAGACGTTTTGCCTCATGTACGACAGGAGCAGGCAAGTCCTTCCATTCGGTATCCATGGCAAACTTCGCTAATGCTTCTAACTCTGGAGAAACACCCTTCATCCTTTTTACCTCCCGTTCCTATTTTCCCGCTACTTAGAATTTTAAAAGCTTAATCCTAAACTGGTAACGGATATTTTTTTATATCTAAATTGCATTCATTGGTTACAGCGAATACCTATCTATTCGATACATGGCATTCCCTTACTTTAATGTTTTTGAATTTGAAAAGAAATCCGTTTGGGATAGGATGGGCGTGAATATACAAAAAAGTGAATTGTATGTCAAGCGAAAACGACCACAACGATATATTGTAAATAGACATGGGTGACCTCCTTTCCTCTATCTGCTTGGCTGCCCGGGCCTCTCCCACAGGACTGAGAAAATGTCGCCCTTGGCCAGCTACAACATAACTCAATCATCCCTGAATCTTGACAATCAATAGATGAAGTGCTATTAGAACTGAACTAAATATCGCAGACAAAACGTACTTCAAGTTCCGTTATGTGGTTGCCCCATCCCAAAAGGCTATTACTTCAAGGAAAAGCTTTCTCGTCTAATCTGATTTTAAGGATTCTGCAAATTTCGAATCACTTTTTGTTCAAGGAGGAGTCATGAGAAGAAAAGGAGAGTCAGGGGAATTTGACAAGAACCCGGTCGGATTCATTAAGGCGTTTGTGAAAAACGTGGTGGAGAAGAGTCCCGAAAATCGCCTCTTCACGGTAGATAATAGTCCTATCTTCGACGCTCCACTTGTTGGCATCGCTGACGGGGATGATCCCCTATTCGATGAGTACAAAAATAAGATCATTGGCCCCTTTCATATGACCCCCAGGGAGATTCTGGAAAAGTCCTCATCGCTTTCTAACCTCGCCGATACGAAGGAAATAAGTGTGATCTGTTGGGTATTGCCAATCACAAAGAGGACAAGAGCAAGTAATGCCCAGCGGGATACTTGGCCTTCGCTAAGGTGGGCTCACACAAGGGCCTATGGTGAGCAGTTCAATGATAGCCTACGACATGAGCTGGTATCCTTGCTTACAAGCTTGGGGTATCTCGCCGTGGCCCCTGTACTCTCACCTCAATGGGAAAGGTTTCACAATTTTCCAGGGGGTCCTGTTTCAAAATGGTCGGAAAGGCATGCTCTCTATGCAGCCGGTTTGGGCACCTTTGGCTTGTGTGATGGTTTCATCACTCCGAAAGGGAAAGCAATGCGCTGTGGCAGTGTCGTGGTCAATCTCCGCTTACCAGTTACTCCCAGACCTTACGGTGCACATACGGATAATTGTTTATTTTACTCTGACAAGACCTGTGGTATCTGTATTGATCGCTGTCCAGCTGGGGCCATTACTATGAGAGGACACAACAGAAATCTGTGCCTTAGCTATATGAGTAGCCACATTGGCCATATCAAGGCGAGATACGCCGCGGATCCTTCTGGCTGTGGACTATGCCAAACAGGAGTTCCCTGTGAATCTAGGATTCCCCCTGGTGCTCTGGGCAGTCGTCATCAAAATGCCTCAGAATAAAGTCTTTTGAGAAATGTGGTGAACTTTGCGCCTCACCCTGAACTCTGCGATCCCCTTGTCTATATGATTGTCAATAACTCAAATAACTACAGTTACAAAGTAAACCTCTGTGCTTACAATTGATTTCAAACATCGCTCCCATGAAAATGGGATACTTGTTGGAATCACCTAGACGTCAATAACCACCAGATTGATGTCAAAAAAGTGGAAATACATAATACATGTGCTACTTTTTTGCTCCACAGTACCTTGTTGCTTCAGAGGGAGACTATTCGAATTTTTTCAATTGCGGTTTCGCGGCTATCCATGAGATAATGCGACAAAACGGGTGGGGAATCTTACCAATAAGATTTGAGTGAGAATACGGTAAGTACATTTCATCAGGTCTCATTCCAACCATATCCGCAATAACGAAAAGTGTTTAGGTCTCGGTGAAGTTGACATCGCTCAAAGAACTGCTTTATGGAGTCCGGCAAGTACAAGCGGACTAGAAAATGACGATGCTAATTTCGGGTGTGCTGATGGTGATTGGATAAAGGGAATCCTGGAATTAAAGAGATTAAATGAAGTACACCAAACCAGCAGAAGGGAGGTGATCGGTGGGTTGGAGGTACTAGATCGATTGAATAAAACTACGGAAGGAGGAGAGAAGATGAAGCAAAAACAATCTTTGATTTTTCTCAGGAGGCAGATCTGCTTTTTCGTAGTGGTAGCCGTAGCTGCACTAGTCCCCACTTTTGCGAACCCGGCGCCGGCTCCTAAACCCATAGAACTTAAATGGGTATCATTTCGTCCAGCAACCCATAAGGGGGTGATAGGCATTCGGGATTTAATTGTCGACCCACTTAATAAAGAGGCCAAGGATGAGCTCACCATTAAATGGATGGGCGGACCGGATACAATGTCTCCCAGTGATATCGGACTGGCAGTTCAAAAGGGCGTCATTGATATCGGCTCGATTTATGTTGGCGCTTATGAGTCGTTGGCGCCCGGGGTTGGCGGAGCTATGCTTACTCAACTCACCCCCGATGAGGAGCGAAAGCCTGGTGGAGCTTACGATTTCCTACTGTCACTCCATACGAAAGCTGGTTTATTCTATTTAGGAAGACCCGAGCCGATGACTGAGGGATTTTTCTACACGTGGCTACGGACGAAAAGGCTTGAGACACCTAAGGACTTTGTCGGAGTCAAGATAGGAAGTGCCACGGGAGCCCGGGCTGCAGTGATAGCGTGGGGGGCGACTCAGGTAACTGTTGCAGTTCCTGAAAACTACTCTGCTCTCGAGCGGGGTCTAGTCGATGGGATTGCGGGACAGCCGTTGAGAGGTGCTGTTGGTTTTGGCTGGTACGAACTGGCCAAGTATATTATCGACCATCCGTATTATCAGTCTACCGTCATGTTAATAATGAACCTTAATAGCTGGAACCGCCTTCCTGAACATTTGCAAAAACTAATGATGAAACGCATGGTTCAGGCAGAAAAGGATAGCATGGTTAAGCAAACTCAGACTGAGCTTGGGCTGAAGAAGAAGCTTGCTGGATCTAAGGTAGAGTTTTATAAGCTCTCGCCGGATGTTGCCAAATGGTATCTCAAAACTGCCTACGACTCTGCGTGGCAATATCAACAACAAAGGTTTCCAGAGGTTACCCCAAAGTTGAAGGAACTGTTATCAAAGTAGAACGATACGGTGACGTCGTTTATTAGTATGAGAAGTTGAATCCCTTGGTTTGCCGTAAGACTTCTAAAATCGAGGGGTTCGTTTGATAAGCAAACTTTCTTAGATACCGTAAAAAATTAGCCGACAGATTGTGAGCCTAGTGCTAGGACGGGGGTGGGTGCGTCCCGTTGGTAAAATCTATGCGACCTTTCTTTTTTGCATATGGTAACTAGGAATGTAGCAGAGGTTCTGTATGAAAGTAACGAAAAAGCTAGCTGCAATTTTCGATCATACCCTTAACGTTATGTCCTTTTTGGCAGGGCTTCTAATCGTGTTTGCGACGCTAAGTATTGGTGTGGCAATTGCCTCTAGGTACTTTCTGGGTCGTCCGATAGGCTGGGTGGTAGAAGTCAGTGCATATATTTTGCTTTACGTTACCTTCCTAGTAGCTCCCTGGGTGTTAAGGGACGAGGGGCATATAACGATAGACATAGCGATTGACCAGTTGAATTCTAAAGCCAAGTGTCTGATCAATTTCATTACTTCTGCGATTGGTGCAATGGTTTTCTTAGTCCTTACCTGGTACGGGGCAAAGGTCACCTGGAACATGTTCCAAGTCGGTTACTTTACGGACACGATGCTAGAGCTTCCTAAATTCATTATTATTGGCATTATTTTCTTAGGTAGTTTCATGTTCTTTATCCAGCTCCTGAGAAGGGCCTTTAACTTTTTATGGCGCTATAGGATGTCAATAGATGAGGAACAAGAGATTAAATTTAGCCACGAGCTTTAGATGATGGGGTAAAGAGCATTGGAATGGTATTTAGTACTCTTACTTATTTTTGCTAGCCTGATAGTCCTGATGGCAACAGGGATGCCTATAGCCATATGCTTCATGCTCATTAATGTAGTAGGAGTATTCTTGCTTTTTGGCGGCACAGTAGGTATAGAACAACTTATTCTCAGCATCTATAGCTCCCTGGCTACTTTTATTCTACTTCCCATTCCCCTCTTCGTTCTCATGGGTGAAGTGATTTTCCACTCAGGGATCGCTGTCCGTGTCGTAGATGTCCTAGACAAATGGTTGGGGCGCCTACCTGGCAGGTTGGGTCTGCTCGCGGTGTCTGCAGGAACTGTGTTTTCAACGTTGACTGGGACAAGCGTTGCAAGTACGGCTATGCTCGGGTCGATACTTGTGCCTGAGATGGAAAAGCGGGGATACAAAAAGCCTATGACCCTAGGGCCCATTCTAGGTAGCGGCGGACTGGCCATTATGATCCCCCCTAGCAGCCTGGCTGTCCTCTTAGGGGCAATAAGTGAAATATCTGTTGGTAAGATTTTGATTGCTATTATCGTTCCTGGGCTGCTCATGGCCGTTCTTTATTCTGCCTACATCATCATTAGATGCTGGTATCAACCTTCTATTGCTCCTAGGTATGAGGTAGGCCGTACACCACTGTCCGAGAAGCTAAAAGGAACGGTTCGTTATGTGCTGCCGCTGGGGTTGATCATCTTTTTAGTTATCGGCTTGATCGTCCTGGGTGTTGCAACCCCATCCGAGGCAGCAGCTAGTGGCACCATCGGCGCCTTTTTTCTGGCTGCCGTCTATAGGGGATTAAGTTGGGACGTTACGAAAAAATCTATTCGTGGTACCCTGAGAATTACAGGCATGATATTTCTAATCATAGCTGCAGCAAGGGCGTTTAGCCAAATTTTGTCCTTCAGTGGGGCCACCAGGGGCCTCACCGAACTTGCCACGAGCCTCCCAGCTTCCCCGATATTGATCGTTATTGCTATGCAGGTTGTCGTCCTAATCATGGGTGGCTTCATGTCATTAATCGCTATCATGATGATTACGCTCCCCATATTTGTACCCGTTATTGTCGATCTAGGGTTTGACCCGGTGTGGTTCGCTACGATATTCTTGCTAAACATAGAGATGGCATTGACAACGCCCCCACTGGGTATGAACCTGTACGTGATGAAAGGCGTCATCCCAGCCCATATGACCATGGGCGATATCATTAAAGCCGCTTTGCCCTTCCTCTACTGTGATGCAATAGCAATGGCTTTAATTATTGCTTTTCCTTCGCTTGCACTCTGGCTGCCCAGCTTGATGCGTTAGCTTAATTGAATATGGAGAGAACCAAACAATTGTCAAATATCATTTCCCGGGATATGTTGAAAGAATGGCATGATAGAAAAAAACAACTTCCTACCCTGATTTATTTTAGAGTGACTTGGGTTTTGCTAGGTCATCAGTAGTTAGAAACGATAACTTCTTCTAGAACCTTCGGAACTACTTACTCTGTTGAAATTATTAGGTCAAAAGGAGAAAAGGTAATAGGTTGGCAGTTCTGTACTGAAAATGAGTTAGCTTAATACTTGAAAAATGACTATGGGGGTATAAGAAATGAAGAATAAGTTTAAGGAAGAAATAAAGAAATTTATTCTAAACAGGGGGGCTGACCTTGTTGGCTTTGCCAGCGTGGATCGGTTTGCGGAAGCCCCCGATGGGACGAAGCCGCAGGATCTGTTACCTAACGCTAAGACAGTAGTTACATTTGCCGTTCATATACCGGATGGAATTGTCGATTCCCTCCCAAGTGCGTCCTATCAGGCCCAAGGTTATATTGTTCTAACTGAGATGCTTAACGAGCTGGGGTTTCACGTAGCTGTATTCCTGGAACGACGCGGGTATAAGTCCCGTGCAATGCCAGCATCCTATGGCGTCAAAGAGCGAAGAACAATTGGAGAGTGGCCGAATATGAAGATTCATTCTCTATCAGACTTCAGCCATCGGCATGCTGCTGAGAAGGCAGGTTTAGGTAAAATTGGTAAAAACAATATTTTGATAACACCCATGTTTGGGCCGAGAGTTAGACTGCAATCAGTAATCACTACCGCTTCTCTAGAACCGGATTCAATGATAGAAGAAGAAATCTGCGTTTGTAAGAAATGCCAATCGATCGAGAAATGCCCGGCGAAGGCACTAACCGAGTATAAGACCGACTACTACAGGTGTTCTAGGCGACAGCGTTACGTTTTGGACGAAGGTGATGCTGATTTCGAACAGAGGGACAGAGCATTTGCAGAAAGGATGAGAAACAAAGCAAGGCAGCATCCTTTAGAATGGAGCTCAGAATTAATAGCACACACGGACTATGGGTCTACCTCTTGTGGGATTTGTCTCAGAGAATGCATTATCGGAGTCCAAAGTGCTAAGAAGAGATTAAGGTAGCTCGATAATACAACCACAGGTATTAAAAAGAACACCGTCTGCGAAGGGAAAAACCCAGGTAAGAAAATAGTCTGCCCTTTGCTTTATTATCAGTAACAACCTTAATGTTCAGCCTATTTCCCTAATTTTGAGATATTCAAAAATTACATATTCCAGGTGCTCGTTGGTGTTTAGCTAAAACCCACCAAACTTTTTAGTCTGCCTTGTCAGTGATGAAGGAATTTACAACTGGCATCTATCAACTATTCTGGGAAGAACGGCGTCTCATGAGCCGCCAGAATACTAACGGCAGTATGATACCAATTCCTATGATATCAGTAACAGACCCAGGCCTCATCAATAAGAGCGCACTTGCTAAACATACTAACCTCTCGAACAGACTTAGCCTTCCTATTCCTATGTAGAACCGACCTACGACACCAATGCTTAGTATGAGCACACCTGCCAAGCTGGTAGTGGTGGCCAGGGCTATTTCTGCAGGCGAACCTATCATCACCAAAACAGGGCTGAAGATGAACATAAAAGGAACAATATAAGTGACAATACCCAACCGCGTTGCCACTAAGCCTGTTCTCATTGGATTGCTTCCAGCTATACCAGCTGCCACAAATGCGGCGATGCATACCGGCGGGGGAATAAATGAAACCAATCCCCAGTAGAGGATGAAAAGGTGGGAAGCTATCGTAGGCACACCAACCTCCAGTAAAGCTGGGGCCACTAATACTGCCAGTGTCAAGTAGATAGCTATGCTGCCCATCCCCATACCCATGATAAAGCATGTTATTGCTGTGAGCCCCGCTAGAATATAGAGATTTCCCCCCGATAGATCAACAATTCCCATAGCCAGATTAATACCTACGCCGGTAACACTCAAAGAGCTGATTATGATTCCAGCCATGGCACAAGCCAGTACAACGGTGCACATTGCTCGGCCAGCGCCTTCTAAAGCGACTACGATCTTATATGGGCCCATCCTTGATTCTTTGTTGACCATGCTGGCCACCAACAAAATACCTGTCGCGTATAAGGCCGACCTCTCTGGCGTGTACCTAAATATCGCCAAGAAGATGATGAGGGCAGCGAGTGGTAGCAGATACTGCCATCCTTTTCTAAGGACCTCTAGCGCTGACGGTAATTGCTCCTCGGGTAGACCCCTAAGACCCAACCTCACTGCTTCCAAATCTACTTGAGCAAACAGAGCACAATAATAAAGAATGGCAGGTAAAAGAGCAGCAAAGCATATTTTTACATAGGGTATACCAGTCATCTCTGCCATAACGAACGCGACTACCCCCATCACGGGGGGCATGAGCTGCCCTCCGTTAGAAGCAACTGTCTCTACCCCACCGGCAAATTCTGGACTATAACCAATACTTTTCATCAATGGAATCGTGACCGAGCCGGTGGCCGCTACATTACCTGCCACCGATCCGGAAAGAGTCCCAAAAAGGCTACTGGCAACAATAGCCGCCTTAGCTGGTCCTCCCCTCACATTCCCCATAAGGGCTAGAGAAAAATCAATAAAGAACTTACCTCCTCCTGAAAAAAGCAAGAAGTAAGCGAACACCATGAACATGACAACAACAGTAGAAGCTACTCCTACAGGCATACTGAAGATACCTTCTGCCTCTAGGTAAAAATTAGTAGCCAGCCGAGACAGAGGAAATGTTCTAGAATACAAAATTCCAGGGAACCAATCAGAGAAGAAAGCATGGAATATAAAAAAAGCGGAAACAATAACCATAGGCAAGCCCACTGCCCGTCTCCCCGCTTCAAGCAGGCTTATGGTCAACATGAAAAACAATACTATTTCTATAGTTGATATGTACGCAGTGGTGAGGTGCTGTAAAACTAGGTCATAGAAAACTGTGTAATAACCACCCGCTGCCACCCCCATAAGAATGAGAATGCCATCAACCGACAGGAGCTTACCCCGACTTTTACCACGACGCATCGGGTAAAGCAGCAAGGTCAAAGCGATAAAAACGCCTAGGTTCAACCCTCGATAGGGCTGAACCATTATATATATTCCTGCTAAAGGAAAAACTCCTGAAATGTAGGCAAGGTCACACAAACATATCGCGATTGCAATAACCGTTGCGACCTTGCCTACAAAGTCCTTGGAGCGCCACCACTCGGTAAACAAGTTTTAATCTCCTTCGTATCTTCAAAGAATTCCCTACCTTGTTTTACCTTGATGCACCTGCTTCCGCCAGAAGCTTTCGCTGAGTTTTTTCTAACGCCTCAGTCCAGAAACCTCTCTCCTTGTAATATTTGACAGCAGCTGCGTGAAAAGGCGCATTACCTGCCGCCCATAGAGCACGCTTAATGGTAAAACTACCAGTATCCGCGTGGAACTTGACAAAACGTCCGGGCTTATCCAGTCCCACATCGTCAAATAATATCTTCATGACCTTGTATACAAAGTCGTCGTTCGCATCTGCACGGGCAATGTAGGTGTTCATAAAACCTACGCAAAGGACATCCTTGTCCAGACCCTTATAGACACCGGCAGGAACAATAATAGGATCAGGCACCAGGTAAGGCTCCTTTTCAACTACGAACCTTCGCTCCTCTTCAGTGAAGGAGATAAAGTCAATATCCGTCTGAGAGGTTAACTCCATCCAGTAAGAAGACCCCCCTACTGAACCGGGATGCACCAGTAAATCCGTCGTCCTCTCTCGCAGAGCGTTCATCGCGTCTTTGAAGGTTGAGAATTTTTGTACTCTTACGTCATTCCGAGTCATCCCATTGAATTCTAATAGTCTTTCGCCGACAGCGATAGTGAATAGTGAAGTCACAAAGTCAAACATCATGCGCTTCCCACGGGCGCTCTTTACTCCCGTCACACCTGAGCCGTGCCATGTTGCCATGTGAATAGGTGCAATTTGAATACCCGCAAGGATCCTTACCGGTAACTTACCCTTTTCTTTAAAAACTTTCTTACCTTCAAAGGCATAGCGAATCGTGTCATTGCTTAACAGGGCTAAGTCAATTTGTTTATCGACCATAACCACTAATCGGTCTGTGGCACCGGACCCCCTATAGGGGACAGCTGATATGCCCATTTCTCTCTTAACAAGGCTACAGAGACCCTCGGTAACTGCATAAGCTCCTCCAGGGGAAGAACCGATTTTGATATCTTTAGGAAACTCCATTGTCTCAGCCGCTTGGGCTGTTTTTGAGCTACCTACGACGAAGGCCAGCATTGTCAAGCTCAATAAGACGCTCATCATAGCAATACTTAGGGGCAAAGTTCTTGTTTTCATATGGAACCTCCTTACTTTTAGTTTTCCCTTGCTTGATTATTATGATACTTATCTTATTTAATCCACCTCCTTTCCATGTTATTTGTCCCTAGCGGGGTTCTCTTAGGAGTCTACCGAACCCTTGAATGGGTTCTCCAACTTTGGCCATCTTGAATGCTTGCCAATAAGAAGCCTGATTGGCTGTCACTACCGGTTTTCCAAGGTCCTGTTCAAGAGCTTCAATGATATCCAGGACGTCCAGTCCGGTGCAACTAATAAATACGCCATCAGCCTCAGGTGAATAAGTTTTCTTGGCAAGCCGATAAAGTACATTTGGAGATACATGAGCTATAATATTGTTATCCACAAGGTCAAGTCCATCCATTTGGGGGATTTGAAAACCATTATCCTCAAAGAATTTCTTCTCAATTTCGTTAACTGGATCAGGATAAGGTGTAACCAGGCATACCTTTTTCATTCCTAACTGTCTAAAAGCAGCCATTGTGGCTGTCGCTGTTGTGGTACAAGGTACTTGGGTAGCCTTTTCCATTTCTTTAATCAGTCTTTCATCGTGGCCTTTCCCCTTTATGAAGCTTCCAGCGGTACAACACCAGAGTATGACATCCGGTCTATAAGAGGCAAGGGATGCTGCTACACTAACAACATGTTCGTCTAAATGCATCATCTCTTCAGCACTCTCATCTTTATGTCGGGGTACCCCGCTCCCACCCATAGCTACACCTTTAGGGGCAAGCTTATGGAAATCACTTATATGGTGCCACCCAGCTCCTGGGTAAATAACTACAATCCTAGCCCTCCAGCCTTGATTTGAGTGCCACATAGGGAATTTCCCTAACTCAGACATCCACAGTGTCATATCAATTACCTCCTTTTTGCCAAGATTCTTTGTTTTCACTCATTTCTTTCCAGGCATCACCTCCTTGTTCATATGTAAGAGAAATGTAGGACGTCTGTATGTCCCCCTTTTCTACTGTTATGCTTCTTAATCAACTCCTATCATCTTGCAGGGGACCATCTTTCCTACGATGGGGCCCGCGTCTTTCGGTTCTGCTGAAATAAACTTCTATATCGAGTGACTACCCCAAGTTCCATTTTATCTTTCGAATTTCCTAGCTCCAATTACATATCAGCAACAAGAACTCAGTTCATTTTATTGCTAAAAACCCAAACTACTTATCATAAAAGTCAAATGTTGTAAAATTTTTTTTGTGGAATAATATGGTGACCTCATTAGAGTAAGTGCCCAATTCTCTATAGTTCTCCGGAAGAGGATGCCTTTCCAAAAGCAGTGATTGACCCCTTATACTCTGAAAAGCGTAGATTTCAAATGATAATCTATAACAAACCACAGAAATAGTAGTTAATGGAGGCGGGGGTATATGAATAAAAAGGATGCCGCAGAACTCCTGTCACCCGCCTCAGAGGCTCTTGACGATTTAATACGTCGCAAGTTGAGAGTCAGCGACCCTACGAATCCTGACGAAATTGTGTCCGCTTTGCTTGAAACCTATGGAAAGGGAGATGAAGCGTACGTTCCGTTGCACTACGACCTAAAAAAGTCTTGTTTGAAAAAAGTTCTTGTCTCTCCCTCCATCACTACAATTAGGAAAGCATTAGGTTCGTAGCCGCCGGACGCTCTGAGCCACTTCTCAAGAATTAAGAGATTTGCATTATAGACCACCCAATCTAATCTTTCAACCAGTAATCATCAACTTTCTGAACTATGTCGAACTGGACAGCTCCAGGTGTCTCCCCTAGTCCACTTCCCAAGGGCTTTTCCTAAAGGCGTGATTCCAAAATCTCGTTTAAACCTACATTACTCTCCCTTGGAGTAGAACAAAAATACAATAATTACAATAACTTATAAAAACAATTGGAAATCTATGATTGAATGATTATATTACATCTGAAAACGTTTAAGTAAAGTGTTAAAATAAGATGGTATCGGCCAGTAAGGTTTTTGCTTTTGTTACGGGCTTCTACAGAGGGTACGTGGAAAAAATACAATTGTGTGGCGGATGCAATCGAAGGAGTTTTCTTATCCAGGTAATAAATCAAAGGAGAGTGTAAATTATGTTAGCCTACAAACTCTACAAAAATGACCAAGCAGAGGAAGCCAATCTTATTGGGATACTTCCTGAAAGAAGAAAAGATCAAAAGAGAATCACCGAGGAATCTATTTTGAAATGGGGGAAAGAGGTAATAGGCGATTACTCAGAGATTCAAAATATTTATTTCGTTCAAATAGAGATGTAGAGGGGGTCCGTTCAGGTGTCTAAGAATTTCTTACCGTTTTCTACGTGACCTTTGTTTTCGATTAAGGGTCCTTACAAAAATCCTTTCGGTTTCTTAGGTTGGGTTTTCTCTCTTGGGGAAATGCCCTTTTCGCCCTTTTTTTCCTCTTCGATTCTAAATCCAGAATCTTCTAAAAGGAACTTGTCGTCACCGGGATCGGGTTTGAAGTCCAGTTGAAGTTTCTTCGCTTCTTTCACATAAGATCCTTCTTTCAGACGAATCTCTCCGTTCGGCACGACAACGATGGCTGACTCTCCTTTCACGGGGCATCGCTGTTCACAGAATCCACAACCATTGCACTTCGAGGCAATCACGACAGGTCGCCGATACCCTTCCACAGGACGGAAAACGATGGCATTGTAAGGACAGATCTCATCACAGATCAAGCAGAGTTTATTCTCGGCCCAGACCAGGCACATCTCCTTTCGCAAAACAGCCGTTCCAACCTTAGCGTTGGTCTTTTCTTCCAGAGAAAGTGAACGGATCGCCTGTGTGGGACAGACTTTACCGCAGACGTTGCAGTTCTGATCACAGGGAGCCAAACGAAGTTCCATCTTGGGCGTCCACAGGCCCGAGAATCCTGACTCCCAGAGACAAGGTTGAAGAGTATTCGTCAAACAAGATTTCATACACTCCCCGCAGCGAATACAGGTTCTCAAAAACTCTGTTTCGGGAATCGCCCCGGGAGGCCTAACGAGCTGGAATTTGCTTTCCTTGAGCGTAAAAGGGGTCTGTGTCGCCAGAAATCCCACCCCGAGCCCTCCAACAACGGAATAGATGAATCCCCTACGGGAAAAGTCTACCTTCGAATATTCTCCTCCCCAAGAAAGAGAAGCCGGAAAAGTAATGGCTTTCTGCGGGCAGATTTTAGCACAGGTCCGGCATTGGATACATTCGGGGAGGCGAGTTGCCTTCGGGTCCTCCGGAATCGCTCCCATGGGACAGGTCTTCTGGCATTTCATGCATTCATTACAGTCTTCATTGACCCGGCGCTTAAAAAGTCCTAGGGGTGAGATCAAGCTAAGCAAAGCTCCCAACGGGCATAAATAACGGCACCAAAATCGAGGGATCAGCCGATTGAGAGCGATGATCCCCCCAAAGATCAAAAGGGTGATGGCAGACATATAAAAGACAGATTGAAAATAGTGAAGATGAGATAACGTGACCCACCCGAGCGCCTTAAACAGGGGACGCAGCAGGTCTAGGGTGAGGTTGATTACAGTAAGCGCCAAGGGATAGATAAAGAAAGTATAAAGTCGCGTCAGCAGGGCTAAAGGGTCCATGAGGAAAGCGAGAGAGAGACCGGTTAGCGCGGCTGTTACAAAGACAATCAGGAGAAAATACTTCACTTTCCTCAACCTGGCTTCAGCTTTTAAACCTGGACGTTTCTTCTTTCTGAAGAAAAGAAAATCCAAGAAATCAATCGATGCCCCCGTAGGGCAAACATAGGCACAGAAAAAACGGCCGATGGCGAGCGTCGCTCCGATGAGGATCAGCGACCAGAGAGCCCTACCAATGACCTCTCTGGCGGCGAAAACCGCATTGATGCCCAGAAGGGGATCAACGCGCAAATAAATATCTGCCGGAAGCCAATCTGGTAGTTTGTAGGTCGCAAATACAAATAACGTGGAAAACAGAAGAAGGGAGAGGGCCTGAATGAGAGTCCTCATGCTTTTTCCTTAAGCACGTTGAGTTGCTCGATGTCGATCTTCCCCAGACCTCGCTGATGAGCGATGAGCAGATGTTCGACCTGTCGTCCTTTGAAGGTCTGCCCATACCATGGGACAATACTCACCCCATAAGAATCCACAGCAATTGGATCGATGCCCGCGATAATGAGATTGGGTTTCTTAACCTCCCCAGGTCCTCCAGGTCCTCCGGAGGTCAAGGCTCTCGTAGCATCCAGAATGGTAAGTTGAGGTTTGATGACGGTGGCCAGGTCCGCCAGTGCCTGGTTCATATTTACCTGAGAGTGAAAAACCTCTCGATCCCAGATGAGACCCATGAGGCCTTTGATGCCCATACTGACCCCCGTCGCAGAGTGCGATTTAGCAACGGGAAGATTGATCAACACGGGGCTGTCCAAAATCTCTTTCATGACCTCTACACGTTCCAAAACCTTCCCCTTCGGAATCTTGATCTCGCGAAAGAATTTCCTTTCTTGAAGCGTAAGGACATGAACACCGGAGAGGTCCTTACACGCTTCTCGAATCCCTGTTCTCTCAAGGCAAAGTTCGGCCCTATGAAGGGTATGATCCAAAACCAAAACTTGCTGGGCTCCTGCTTCCAAACAAGCCTGAGCCACCGTGGCAACGACCAGCGGATGTGTCGTTGCGCCGAATTCAGGAGTCCTGGTAAAAGACATATTGGGTTTGAGGACGACGTGCTGTCCCTTTTTCACAAAGCGGGAGATCCCGCCTAAGGCCTCAAGGGCCTTTTTAGTAGCAGCAGCAGGGTCCCCTGAGACGACGGCCAAATCAACCTCTTCTCTTGCAATTGAAAACGAAGGTCCACCGGTAAGGCCCAAAACAATTCCTGAAGCAGCGCCTTTCAAAAATTTGCGTCGTGTCATTCCCTGATACCATTCGCTCATGATTTACTCCCCTTCTTTCTTATCTGACCTCACCTTGCTCCTCTCCTCCAGAGGAAGAGGACTGCCTGCCTGCCCCGCCCTCGGTCGGGACCGGGGCCGGTAGGCAGGAGGTGAGGGGGCTTCACACAATCAACTCCGAGGGAATATCCCTCAAACGAACGACATCGCGAATCTTGGCCGAAACATTGAATCCACTTAAACATTTCACCGGGCAGTTAAGACAACCTCCACAAACAGTAGCGGGGAGATTCAAAGAGAATATCAGGTCCTGTGCAAGGGCAAGGTTCCTATAGCCGTACGCATACATGTACGCTCGCATCATATCAGGAATTGGAAGACGCTCCGGGCACTGTCCTAAACATTGTCTGCACCCCTGGCAGTATAATCCGGGGATGGAAGCTTCCTTTTGCAGATCCTTCTTTTCAGCATCTGTCAAGGTGAGATCGTCCATCACTGCAAGGTCGGTGTTCATCTCGTCAAAGGTGGTGAATCCGGGGACAATGGTATGAACATTGGGGTCCTGAAGCACCCATTTGAGGGCAGCGGTAGGATTCTTGACGGTAGGAGTCTGTCTGAACCCACCGCGAATCGCTTTCATTCCAACAATTCCAAGACCAGCCTGAGCTGCTCGGGCAATGGCCTCTCTTACTTCTGCGTAATGCTTCTGCTGAAAATTATAGGAGGTTAATACCACATCATAAAATTTCGAATCGACGGCTGCATGAATCACTTCTGGTTCTCTCGAATGTGTAGAAATCCCTGCAAATCGAATTTTCCCATCTTTCTTCGCCTTCTCCATCGCTTTCAAGACAGGTTCATAGATGACGGATTCTCTATGTGAGACACCGTGGTGATGAAGGATCTCCACATACTCCACCCCTAAACGTTTCAGGCTGAGATCCAATTTCCGAAGGAATTCCTCTGTGGTTGCTCCTTCAATATACAGGCCGGTGGTTCGATCGCGGGGAAGACTAACTTTTGAGGCAATCATAAAGGAATCTCTTGGCCGGCCCCTGATCACTCCCCCGATCGTCTCCTCGTTTCGGCCTTGCATATAACCATGGGCCGTATCCAGTAGCACCATACCCGATTCCAAGGCGGCCCGAATAAGATTAGGATTGTCGGAGTTCATGACGCCCATATTGATCACAGGAAGTTTTAGTCCCGTCTTGCCCAGTGTGCGATAAACAAACTTTCTCTCTTTTCCCTTTGATTCAACAACGCTCACTTCTTGCTGCCAGTCAAAGGAAGGGAGAAAAAAAAGTCCTCCAACTCCGGCCAGCGTTGATTTCATGAAATCTCTTCGACCGATCAATTTTCTTCTCATCTTCCCT
>SMTZ1_10002170_pt1 | contig 19874 bp, 16 predicted proteins | sample DeeMarSWOR136_30_FD_25667 | JGI IMG/M metagenome (IMG submission 25667) | reverse complement strand
AATTGTTTTAGGAGCTCAATTAAAGATTCAGTTAATTTATAGGTTTTAAGTTGATTAAAAGGAACAAATTTTGCATCTAGAGCATCATTGTCTGCCTTAGGTGGTTGATTTTTGTCTCCTTCTATTTGTTCTACAAAATAATTGATCAGAACGTAATGATACTCTATTTTTCCTTCATTATCATACATAATTTTATCAATGATGCCGGCTAATCTCGAAACCTTAACCTTAAATCCAGTTTCTTCAAAAGCTTCCCTTACTGCTGCTACTTCTACTTTTTCTCCAAGATCTAAATGTCCACCAGGGATACTCCAATATCCCGCATCCGGATTATATTTTCTTTTTACTAAAAGCAAATGATTATCTCTTACTAATAAAACTCCTACACCAACATGAGGTCTTATTGGGTACTTTCTTGTATCAAAAGCAGTTAATTCTTCTTTATTAGACATTACTCAACACTTTTCCTTTTTTACTTTAACCATTTATCTTTAAACAGTTTAAGTGAATAATTTACAATTTCTTGTGCTTCTTGAGCATTTAACCATTCTTTAAATTTAACCCATTTATGTGGTTCTAGTCTTTTATAAGTTTCATAGAACTCTTGAATTTCCTTAAGTCTATGTTTGTGTACATTGTGAATCTCATTATATCCGCTAAATCTAGCATCGTTAATTAAAACAGAAAGAATTTTTGGGTCATCTCCATGTTCATCCTCAATTATCAGAGCACCTATTACTCGAACTTTTACAATACAGCCCACCTCGAGTGGCTCATAACTCAATATCATTATATCAAGAGGATCGCCATCATCTGACCATGTCTGGGGGATAAAACCATATTCTACAGGGAATATAACCGAAGAGGGAATAACACGATCTAATAAAAAAGCTTCCCATTCAGGTTTATATTCATATTTATCTCGTGAACCACTTATAACTTCAATTACTGCGTTTAAAATAATTGGGGGATTATCTCCCGAGGGAATGTCTTTCCATAAGTTCATGATTATCTAAATTTAAATACATTTTTTAAATATTTCTTATTATCCCAGATATTTTAATAATTGTTATTAAAGGTGTGATCTAATGGTTCGCCCATGGTATTGGCCTAAGAATGGAATGCCTGAAAAAACTGTCCCTTTTACTTGGATTGTTAATAATAAATTAGCCGCTTCTTGGTGGCCAGATAATTTATTATTAGAGAGATATAAAAAAGAAGGAATAAAAGTAATCATAAATTGTTCCGAATTTGATTATAGGAAAGATGTACCAGATGATTTTCAATATTTTCATATAAATATACCTGATTATGCAACTCCAACAGATTCTCAAATAGAAAAATTTTTAGAAATTACACATAAATTTGGGATAAATAAAAAGCCAATAGTAGTACATTGTGTAGCGGGTTGTGGAAGAACCGGTATAATGGTTGTAGCATGGGCTGCTTTTAATAAATATATCCCTATTGGATTGGATCCGGTAAAATGGATTCGAAAACTACGGCCTTGTTCCCTAGAAACACAAGAACAAATGGAACTAGCACGAAAAATAACTAATAAATATCGTAAATAACTTTAATGTAAAGTATTTAAGATTGGAATATATTTTATTATTAAGTATATAATTTTTGATTGTTAAAAAACTCATATTTGTCTACTCCTATGCAAAAATCAGACTATATTTATATGATTATGGACAATATCATGGTATATCAGATTAATTTGCCCTCAGACCTCCAAGGAAATCAATTGCAAAGGCGTCTAAGTAAATATGACGAAAAATACTTAGGAATTATTGCCGGATTTGACAAAAATTTCTTAGAACATTTCTTAATAATATCAAAAGGAAAAAATCAAGAAGATCTTGTAGAAATACTTAAGAAAATGGAAAAGATTTCTTTTATGATCGGTCCTACTGGTAATTTAAATTATCTAACGGATAATCAGATTCAATATATTCTTACTAAATTAGGTTCTTTAAACTTAAATCAAATTAAAGAATCAAAAATTAGTAAGATCGCAGATGAACAAATAGAAAAAGAATTTGGGGGTTCTCAAAGTACATCATCAACCTTGGATAACCAACTAGCTAGTGCAGCATTCTATTTAAAATCTATTGGATACTCTAATCAAGAAATGCAGGAAAAATTTGATGAAGTACGAGAAGACCCTTCAAAGTTAGATAGTTTATTTACTTTGCAGCCTAAAGAGATTTATAGTGTACCTGCAGAAATCCAACCAAGAAATGGAGCTCTATCAAGAGTTCAACAACCTTCAAGTTCTCAATCAGTATCTACTGAGAGAAGTCAACAAACCCAAAATGCGATTGAACAACATGTACAGGCAATTCAACATGAAATTTCTGGAGAAAGAGCTAAAAAAGTTGAAGAAATAATGCGACTTATTAAAGATCATGTTAAAGAGAATATGGATAACAATTATGAGAGAGTTTTTAGACAGATACATCCTGATCGACTAAGTCGAGCTTTTAAAATGCTGAAAGACACAAAAAGGAAATCAAAAAGAATGCGTCTTTATTTAGAATGGTTCTTTTGCACCCATCTTATGTCTAATATTGAAGTAAAGGTTGAGCATTGGCAAACTAGTAGTGCAGCAAGTCATGGAAGTGCAGGTGTATACACAGCAGGTATTAATTTTGGGCGTTACGATCAAATTATACGAGAATTTCCAGATGCTAAATTGGAAAAAGTTATTAATATAGCTAGACGTATATTACAGAATCCCACTAAAAAAGCAATCCAAAAATTAGGGCAAGATCTTATTGCAGAGACTGGGTTTGACGAACATCTTTATTTTACTGATTAAAAACCATATTATGGCTTTCTGTATATTATTTTTCCCCTTATTATTGTCTCTCTGACTTGAATTTCTCTTATTTTATCTTTTGGAATTTCAAGAGGATTTTTGTTCAATATTACTAAATCTGCTAATTTTCCAACTTCTATACTTCCTTTAACTTTTTCTTCAAATGCTCCGTAAGCAGCATTAATGGTGTAAGTTTTTAATGCTTGTTCCATTTCTATACACTGTTCAGGAAAAAATCCATTTCTATTTACTAAAGCATGAAGTCCTAAAATAGGATTAGGATCTTCGATTGGAGCATCACTTCCTGATATAAGAACGACCCCTTCTTCTATAATAGATTTAAAAGGATAAGTATATTTGCATCTTTCTTTTCCTAGTCTTTTTTCTAACCATGTATATTCTGAATTTATGAAAGGAGGTTGACATGAAGCAATTATCCCATATTTCTTCATATCCTTAATGACATCATTAGTTAACATTGAGGCATGCTCAATTCTGTGGCGATGGTCATTTCTTGGAAATTCATCTAGTAAACGTTTATACAAATCAACACAAATTCTATTGCCTTTATCTCCAATTACATGAATCGCAATTTGAAAGCCGTTATTATGAGCATCTTTCATTTTTTGGTATAATTCTTCTTTATCTATTACACAAAATCCGCACATCTCAGGAGAATCAGAAAAAGCTTCCCACATACAAGCGGTTTTGGCTCCAAAAGTTCCATCAAGGAATAATTTCAAACACCCTACTTTAAATTTACTATCTTCCTTACCCTCATCCAAAGGTAATTTTTTTATTTTTATCAATTTTTTTAGGTTTTCAGTACTGATAACACCATACCAGTTTTGATATATCTTCTCTTGAACAGATTTGAAAAGGGGTGTTTCAATTGGGCCAAGCGAGCCACTTTCACGTGTTTTACCAAGTTGAATAATACCATGAATAGAGGTTATACCTTTTTCAGCTAAACTTTTAAAAGATCTTTCAGCACCTACTTGAAAATCTTTTAATTCTGGAAGTACATATTTATCAATTTTTGAGTAAATTAATGTTAGAGCATTTTCCGAGATCACACCAGTTAATTCTCCTAATTCATTAATTCTGAGTTCTCCTCCTTCGGGTATTTTTGTTTTAGTGTTAATCCCAACTAATTCTAATGTTTTTGAATTAGCAACTCCAATATGAGAATCGTATCGTAATATAAATACAGGATTTTCTGGACATGCATCATCCAAATCCCACCTTGAAGGCAAAATAGGGATATCAAAATTCTCCTCATTTAATAATAAACCAAGAATAAATTTTCCTTTACCTTTTTTCCTCATAGTTTTTATTAAAAGCTCTTGTAATTCTCTTAAACTCTTGACAAAAGACAGATTTAGATTTATTGAAAAGAAAACAAAAGACATTGGATGCATATGGGAATCAATAAAGCCTGGAAGGAGAGAATTTCCTTTTAAATTTATTAATTTCGCATCTTTACTCATATTTTGTCTGACATATGCTAATGATCCTATTTCAACGATTTTTTCACCGTTAATCCCCACAGCCTCCACAGTTGGTTGCTCTTCATTCATAGTAATAATTGGTCCACCATAAAAAATACTCATTTGATATTTACTCCAAATTATTAATTTAACTTGTAGTTTCTAAAAGTTCATTACAAATAGAAATTTTTTATTTTCTTTTTAGTTTAAGGTCTATTGATTTATTTTCAGCTAGTTTAGAAAGAAATTCTTTAAGGATTTTAGATTTGGCTTTAAAATTTTTTGAATCAATCTTATCATCTTCAATTTTTTTAAAACTCTCTTTTAATGCCTTCTCTATATCCTCAATTTGAAGTAAAGCTATAGCAATACAAAAAAAACTTTTAGATTTGCCTTCATTAAAGTTTTCTAACATATATTTAAGGAATTCGGTTCTTTTTTGTTGTTGAGTGAAAAACTGTTCAATACCCTTTTCTTTAATTAATCTCAAATTTGAAAGAGACATACGATGAGATATAAAGGAATCATATCTATCCCATATATCGATTTTTGAGCATGGAAATTCATTACATTCCGCACATGTTTCAAATTTATGCTTTTTAACGCAACAAGTGATTATTGAACATGATGGGTGTTTATTATGAAAATCAGGACCATAACAACCAGGACATCTTGAATGTCCTTCAGTATAATAAATTGGACATAATCCACAGTCTAACCCACAGCAAGCAATAGTAGGATATTCTTTCACTATAAGTTCTTTAGCCATTTTATAATGATTTAATTATCTTAATTAATATCTATTACTAGCTTTTCAAAAAATAAAAAGATTATAAGAAAAATATTAAAGATATGAAATAATTCTTAGGATTAATAATTAGGGAAAAACTTGAAATTTTAAAATGAAAGCATCAATTTTGAAGAAATTAAATTTAATAATTGAAGAAGCTAATGCTCTTAAAGATAAAAATAATCTCTCAAAAGCTATTAAAAAGTTTCATGAAGCTATAGATTTTATTAATTTAAAAGTTAAGGAAGAAGAAGATAAAAATATTGAAATTGAAAATATAAAAAATGCATTAAATCAAACATATTCTGTTCAAATAGATAATATAATCCAAGATGGGATACATTTTACAGCACAAAAAAAATTTGATAAAGCTAAAGAGGAATTTCAGAACGCACTTAAGCTAGTTGAAAACATTGATGATCCTTCTCTTAATTTAGTTGAAATAGATGAAATTAATAAATTAATTAGCGAAAATGAAATAGAAAAATTATTTACAACTGGACTTACGTTGAAAAATGAAAATAATTTAAATGAAGCTATGGAAGTATTTAAAAAAGTATTGGGTATTGCAGAAGAAATATATAAAACAGATACCAAATCTGAGAGTATATTAAGAATTAAAAATGAAATTGCTCTTATTTATGATTCTCAAATTGATGAAATTATTAATGAAGGCAGAAATTTTAAAAAAGATGGACAGGATGATAAGGCAATTAAAAAGTTTGAAGATGCTTTAAAAGCAATTGAAAATTATTTTGATTCTGATACTAAAGTAACACAAATTAATACAATCAAGAACTTGATAAATGAAATCTATTCTAATCAAATTAAACCTTTATTTGAAAAGGGAAAGGATTTACTAAAGCAAAATTCGACCGAACAAGCGATTTCTGAGGGTAAAAAAGCATTATTAATAGCAAACAATATGTATGATTCCGATTTAAAAAACCTTGAATTAAGTCGTCTCGGTGAAGTCTTTAATCCTATATATATTGAAAGAATTGAATCAATCATTGAAAAAGGTAAAAAGATAACACAGAAAGATAAATTTGAAGAATCCCTAACTCTTATTAATGAAGCAGTTAATCTATTCCACCAAGCTTTTGATTTAATAAAAAGTATGGTTCCATCAGAAAGAAAGGATATTCAAGTAAAAAAGGTAAGTGAATTAATTAATAATGCATGTCTTACTGGAATAAATGTAATTAAGGATAACTCAATTCAGTATATTGTTCAAAAAAAATATGATGACGCAATAAGCGATTTATATAGTGCTTTAAGCTTAGCAAAGAGAATGGTATATCCAGAAGAAAAGAATCCAGAGTTAGGAAATCTTAAAAATTTGATAAATAAAGTTTATTTTGCTGAAGTTTCAGAGGTGGTAAATAAAGCAAATAAATTGGTTGATCAAAAGGAATTTCAAAAAGCATTAGAAACCTATAATGAAGCATTAACTATGACAAATAAGATGTATTTAACAACTGAAATGGAAAAAGAAGTTGGTAAGATTAAGAGTCTAATATATGAAACTGAAATAAAACAATTGGTTGGAAAAGGAGGATTGACTGAACAACAAAAATTAAAGGAAAAAGAAATAGAGAAGCTCAAAAAACGATTAGATTATGCTCAATCTATAGATGATGCTGAAAGAAGAGTAGCAGAAATGAAGAAAATTAAGAAATTAATTGACAATGTCCATTCAGAAGAGATCAAATTATTAATTGAACAAGGAAATCAATTAGCTGATTTAAATAAATACGATGATGCCTTTAACTTCTATGAAAAGGCCTTAAAAATCAATGAAATGATGGAATCGCCAGATTTAAAAAACAAGGATTTAATAAAAACTTCTTATAAAAGAGGACTCATAAATCGGGCAAATTTAGAGATTGAAAACAAAAATTATGAAAAAGCAATTGAACAATGTAGAAGAGCTTTGGAGTTAGATGATATCTTTGTTGAAGCTTATTATCATCTTGGTCTTACTTACTACCACATGAAAAATTATAATATAGCAATTGAAAATTTTCAAAGAGCTGTCGGTTATGATAAAAATCATTTTGAATCTTGGAAATTAATGGGATTAATATACGAAGCAAAGAAAGATTATGATAATGCACTCAAAAATATAAAAAATTCAGTTGAGATTGAGCCTAATTTTGGTGATGGTTGGTATTATTTAGGTAATATTTACAAACTAAGGAAAGAATTTGATAAGGCAATTGAGAGTTATAATAGAGCTACTGAAATAGAACCCGAGTTCGCAAAAGCATGGTTCTTTAAGGGAATAGCTTATTTTGATAAAAAAGATTATAACAATGCTATTATAAATATTGAAAAAGCAATTAAGATAGATCCCAATCTAGCTCAGGATGTTAATCCTATTATAAACGACATAAAAAGAAATCTTGATAAACTTAAGGAAGCTATATCAATATCTTTTATTAGTAGATGATCTTTCTTTAACATTTTTTGCCAAAAAAATTTCAAAAAAAAATTGTTCTGGAATTTAATAAAAAAAGAGAAAAAAATTTATTCGATTTTCTTTAAATGCCTTAAACCCATAAAGAATAAGGGAAGAGATATCGTGGGATGTATGGAAATGAATAATATAGTGGGTGTTAATTCCCAAGCAAAGAGGTCAGGTAATGTATCCCCCGACCAAACCATTAAGAATATAAAACCCATGAATACCCCTATTTGGATACTTACAAGCTTAAATATGTTCATTCCCATGTGTTTTCCCTTCTCTTGGAATGCTGGACTAAATCCTTGAATTCCAATCGCTTCAATCAGTACCATTATGCCATACAATAAATAAGTTACGAAAAAAACAACCACGTAAAAGGCATCAAATTCAAATAGGATAGTAAAGAATATTGTGACTCCCAGAGCTAATATCGTATTGATAATTATCATCGTTATAATATAGGAATAGACAAGACCATTTACATTTCTTGGACTCCGTTTATATACCCATAATAGGTCTTTACTTCCTACATAGATGAAACTCCCAAGCATAAGCCCATAAACCATGCCCCCCACGAAAATTATAGTTAAGATTACAAATCCTCCTGATAAATAATCATTGGGAGCTTCACTCATAGAAAATGAGAAAATTAATCCATAAACGCAAGTAAGACCCCCCAAATATACTAATTTGGTGATATTTTCTTTCTTCCGGAAAAATTCTTTAAATTGGGTGATAACTAGCCCCTCCCATTTTGAGCCCATAATGCGTCTATTAAACTTGTAGAATATATTCTCTTTTTCTATAACTGAGCTAGCTTTCTCGACACCTCCCTCAAGCGAGTAGAATTTATTCGCACTTTTATAGGAAATATATAAAATTACAACAGGTACAAGAATTGCAAGTGCTAAACTCGTCCAAATATTTAAGATATATGTACTTATTAATGTAGCATCGAATGTATAAAGTATTATATTTGAGAACCATAAAGGGGGATACCACATAAAGTAGTTTTTCAATTCTGGATTTTCCATTATGAACTGAAAACCAAACTGAAGAGTGTAGATGAGAGCGACCATTCCAATTGATAGGAGCATTAATAGTGCTTTAGCAATATCTCGTGATTTCTCACTCTGAGCAATCTTGTGTTCTAGCCAACTCATTATTATTGTACCAATTAAGGTTCCCATAAATACAAGACCAAAAACACAAACATAAATAACTAGAGTCTGCATGAATGTTAGGTTAAGTATTGGATTCAACATATTTACAAAGATAGGAGTGAGGGTAAAGACATAAGAAATAAGTATTGGCATTTTTCCTAAAAACTCTCCTAAAAAGATATCTCCCGCAGTTGTTGGGGATGCTAACAAAATTTCCTTAAATCCTATTTCAGTCTGACGATAAATATTGTTCAATGGGTAAAGGAGTATTGCTATGAAAAATATCATCATTAAGTGTTCAATAATCATCGCAATAGAGGGGATTAAAAACTGAGAAATCTCCTCCATCTCAACTAATGTCGGCATAAACTGGTCAAAAATCAAGGGACATAGAAAGAATGCCCAAAAAATAAGGAAAGAATATAAAATTAAGAAAAATGTTAACCGATTTTTACGAAATTTAGAGGTCCTTACCCTCACTTCATTTTTAAAAATTTTCATCCATAGAGAAATGATTTATCACTTCCTTTTCTTTTTTACTTTCTTATTGAGATTTTCACCATTTGGTCCATTTTCGCGCCAAGTTAATAAGTCCTCCATATGAGTTACCCCCATAATTTTGAGATATGCATCCTCTAAGTCTTTTGCATTTTGAGATTCTATAATTTCTTTAGGGCTACCTTGTAATTTCAATTCTCCTTTATCGATAATACCTATAATATCACAGAGTTCTTCAGCCGCATCAAGCAAATGAGTACATATAAAAATTGTCTTATCTGCTTTCTTTACCAAATCAGAAATGAGGTTTTTGACCATTCTCGCTGCTGCAGGATCTAGATTAGACGTAGGTTCATCTAGAAAAATAATCTTGGGATCCTGGATTAATGCCGCACATAAACATACTTTTTGTTTCATACCACGGGAATATCCCTCAAGTAAGTCGTTTTCCCGCCCTTCAAGGTCGAATATATCAAGAAGTTCATCAATACGACTAGATATTGTTACTTTTGGTAAATAATACAATTCGCCAATGAATTCTAAAAACTCTTTAGCAGTTAATTTTGAGTATAATCCAGGTGATTCTGGTAAAAATCCACAAATCATCTTTGCATCATTGGCTTGGGTGAGAATATTATACCCCCCTACTAAGGCAGTACCATTTGAAGGGGAAATAATAGCATTTAACATTCTAACGGTTGTAGTTTTACCCGCTCCATTTGGCCCTAATAGACCATAGGTAGTACCATATCTGATCTCAATATTTAAATCTCGTACAGCTACAATATTACCAAAAATCTTTGTGAGATCTTTAGTTGCTATTGCCAAATTTTCCATTTTGTTTTCCTCACTTCCAAAATTTTTATTAAATTTTACTTTTTATATATTTTTAATTTCCAGCTTCTTTCTCAAATAGATCATCAAACTCCATTCCTAATCCCATTGCAATTTTAATTAATAAACTATCGTTAAAACTCAAGGCTAGATCTTCGTCATCTATTTCACTCAAAGAAGCTAGTTTTTCGAGGTTGATACCTGCCGTTTCAGCAACCTCTTTTAATTCTGCTAATGATTTACCCTCTAAGATATCTTTAATTATTGGTTCCTGATAAAAAATCTCATGTATAGGTTTTTTCAAGATTTCCGATATTTTAAATGATATTGTCAAGGATGGATTATATGAACCCCGCTCTAAGTAATATATTGTCTGGCGAGAAACCCCTACAAGATTAGCTAATTCTAACTGGGACAAGTTCAATTCCTCCCTGAATTGCTTTACTCTTGAACCGATTTTTTTCTTAAATTTCAACTGTTCTCACCAACCTTTTACTTTTTTTGGAGTTAAAATAATCATAATAATAAAAAAAATATTGTTTTTTATGCCAATTTAAACAAATCTTCTAATTTACAATGTAGTACTTCAGCAATTCTATATGCTAACGCTAAACTTGGGTTATATCGCCCTTCTTCTAAATATTTTATAGTTTGGATTGGTACTCCTACTTTTTCAGCTAAGACAGCAGCTGTCATATTAGCATCTTCTCTTTTTTCTCTAATGGTTGTCTTTAAAAGTTTTCCTTCTCGCATTTTCGAAAGGATATAACTAATAAAATTGTCAAAAGCAAGTTCTTCAGGTTTAAAGATTTTATCTTCTAAACCACTTGGAATTTGAGAATATTTTGTCATCATTTCTTTTATCTTATTCTCTATTATGTAGGGATCCTCAAGTCCCGGAATTAAACCTTCGGGTCGAATATAGCCTCCACCACCTCCACCACCCGCGCCGCTGGCTCCAGCAGTCTCTATTTTTACAGTATAAATGTTAAATAATCTATCGAAAACACCATTAGCAATATTAATATTTTGAACACGAGTATAAGGAATCGTTACCCTTTTCTTTGTAAAAACTCCATGACGAATAATAATGTTATTTTCTAATACCTCAAAAGAATACAATTTTACATATCTATAAAGATACCAGAATGATAAAAGTATAATAATAACATAGGGTAGCAACACAGAGTAAATTGTCAGCCAAAGAAACATATCGAATGTAAAAAATATTGGTTCAAAAAAGTGCATTCCCCAATATGTCAGGATCATCGATAATGCATAAAATATAATATACCCAATAGTAATTTTAAGAATTGTTTTTTTCGTATAATTTCGAGAAATGCCACCTTGATAATTAAATTCTTTTTGACTCATTTTTTTGCCTCCATTTTATTTTAATTTTTAATTAATGTAAACTATATTTGTACTAGATTTTTGGGTTTTCAAATCTCAAAACATAATATTTTGAGATTTTACTTCCTTATGTAATATTTATTTACATTCATATTTAAATTTATCGTTTTGATTTTTCTCTGCTTTTCTTAGGCTCTCTAGTCTTATCCTGATTAATGTTAAATGGGTTTTACATTATCAATAATGTATTTTTCTCTATGAAATTCTAAATATTGTTCAATTGAAACCCAAAAACTTAAATTCAATATCAAATATTTTTTAAGAATTTTCAGTTATTATGGGAATTATGGATATTTTGTTCATTTTTTTCTAAGAAATTGTGTGGAAATAACCGCATATTTTTTGTCGTTTCGTTATTTACAAGAGTGGGAAATTAAGGGGAAAGTTTAAATAGATAAAATAGATATTATTATTAATAAATAATAAAATTAAAAAAATTAATTAATCGTTCAGATTCCAAAGGTTAAATCTGAAGATTTGTTCAATGAAGGTGATTAACAAAAATAATGAATAAATTCTCTTGTGGTGTTAAACATAATTTTAAAACAGGAGTCATAATTGAAAATGATGATCGCAAAAATTATGAGTGGAATTGTTCCACTTGTGAAATGAAGAAGATTATTCTTACTAAGCAAGATCTTGAAGAATTCAAATCAAATGGAAGAGTTATCTGCCCTCTATTAACTTATGAATAAAGATACCTTTTTTTAACATTTTTTTTATTTTCGTATAATTCATTCTCATAAGTAGTGCTTTAAAGAATTTTAGACTTAATGGTACTTCTGAAAGAGTAGTACGTTTACCATACTATTTTTTTCCCAACGAAACTCTTATTAATAAATATTAAATTCTTATTGCTTTCCTTTCCTATTTATTATGGAAAAATCATTAAATTATCAATTTTAGAATTTTGTGGAGGATGCTAAAATCTCTTTTATTCCACGATTATGAAAGTCAGTGAGTTGTGGTAACATTGATAATATTGCCATTGGGAGTGGAATTGGGAGTGGAATTTTGAAGAAACTTTTTTTCCAATCGATTATCATTAATCCAAATATATTCTCTAAATGGATAACAATGTCTTTAACAATTTGAAATGAATATGCTTTTTTATGTTCTATTGGAAGGAAATTTTCAATATTTTCAATTATAGCCTTAATTACATCAAATGTAGGGGCATTGAGGTAATATTTATCGATTCCAGAAAGTATTTTTTCTAATTTTCCTATTTTTCTATCATGAAATATTAATTTAATTTTAATATCATTCTTACGTTTATTTAAGATTGAAATTATCCTTTCATCATAATGATAGAGAGGAAGAAATGAAATAACGGTTTCTTTAGCTGTGTCTATCAACATATAGAGATATTCTTGAAGCACTGTTTCTCCCGCAATACCGATAAAAGGAATTTCCTCAGCTTCTTCTGTATCATAAATATTTTCGATTATTTCAATGCTTCTCTGCCCTAAATCTTGAATTTTACGAGAATATTTTAGTAAATATTCTTGAATTACTTCTTTTGGTTTAACAAGATACACTTTCTTTTTTTTCTTTGGATAAATATCAATGAAACCCTTTTGTTGAAGTTTAACCATTGTTTCGTAAATTTTAGGTTGAGGAACACCACTATATTTATGAATTTCATGAGCGTTTAACATTTTATAACGAATAAGTGTAGCGAGTGTTTGCGCTTCATATTGAGTAAAACTTAATTCTTGTAATAATTTTTCTAAATGATTCATATTTCCAGATTAGAATAAAAATTAGATTTTTTAATTTCAGTATCTTTAAATATTTTTTGCTATGTTACTACTAGAGTAGTAATATATTTAAATTTTTATTTTCGATATAATCATAAGTAACATTAAAAATCGCAAGGTAAATAATGTGCTAGTAAATGAAAAAGAAAATCGGGTGGACGATTTTAGCCAAAAATCTACTAAAGTTCTTATCAAATTAAATAAAGTTAGTAAGCATTACCCAAATACTGTTGCATTAGACAATATTTCATTTCAGATTCATAAAGGAGAAATTTTCTGTTTAATTGGACCAAATGGAGCAGGAAAATCAACATTAGTAAAATTGATAACAGGACAACTTAAACTAACTAATGGAACAATTAAAGTTAAAGGAAAGAATCCCTATAGTGAACGAAAATCGTTATTCGGTGTTTTTGGTCTTGTTCCACAGGAAATAGCGTTATATAATGAACTTACCGGCAGTGAAAATTTAGAATTTCATGCACGCTTATATAATATGTCAAAATCTGAAATAACTCCGAAAGTGGAGAAGTTATTAAAGATTGCTGGTCTTTTCGAAAGAAGGGATGATCGAGTTGGAACTTACTCCGGTGGAATGAAAAGACGTCTTCAATTAATCAGAGCGTTACTTCATGAGCCAGAACTTCTTATTTTAGATGAACCGACGTTAGGAGTAGATGTTCAGACACGTAGTGCTATTCATGAATACATACTTGATTTAGCTAAACAAGGTATAACAATATTAGTGACTACCAATTATATGGAAGAAGCAGAAAGATTAGCTGAAAATATAGTAATTTTAGATACAAAAATAATTGAAGGACCTGGGCGTTTACGTGAGATACAAGAACGTGTATTTCCAAATACTATTTTTGAATTTAAAACGACCCATAAGAATATCACACCGGAATTTTACGATCAATTTCTTAAACAAGAATTAAATGGTCAAATTATAATGGAAAAAATAATAAGTGAAACACATTCGTTTTTTCAAATTCTGTTTGAATCAAACATTATTGAAGAAATACTAGAAAAATTTCTAGCATATACTAAATCTCATAATATCCCTATTGAGGAATTTGTATTTAAAAAACCAACATTAGAAGATATCTTTCTAAAACTTACAGGTAAGGAGTTTAGAGAGTAATGGGGAAGAAAAATAAGCTTAAGATTAAAAAAAGAACAAATTTTAATATAAAATTGTGGTTTCATGATTTAAACACGATAATACATAAGGATCTAATTTCTACTAAAAGGATTAAGAAATACTTTGTGGCAGCGATAATCCCTCCCTTAGTAATTCTATTAGTATTTTCAACATTTCTCATAATGAACAATCCTGAAACTTATACAGTAATAGTGGTCGATGAAGACAATACTGAATATTCTGGCCTTATGGTTAATTACATAAACAATATCACTAGTGAATTTGCTCCCTGGTTTGATGTAATACAAATCGATACGTATCAAGAAGCTAAAACAAAATTAGAAAATTTTGAAGTTTTAGGTCTTATTTACATTCCTATTGGATTCCAAGCAAATATCACTGCAAATAGTACTTATATTAAAGGAACTATATATTTGGAAGTCCAAAATATAAACGATGATTATGTAAAAAATTATATTCAAAGATTAGATGAAGTTGTGCTCACTTTCAATCAATATGTACATCTCTCTAGCGGTCATGTAGATGATTTCGAGCTTATAGCGAAAAAAAGTTATGTAATTGATCAACAAGTTAGTCAAATAAAAGGATTAGTTATAGGTGTTATTGGTGTATATGGTATTGTCTGTGGCTTATTATATGGAGGGTTAAATGTTGCAAAAGAATATAATGATAATACAATGATTGAAATTGCAATTAGTCCAATTAAGCGTAGCGCTTATATTGCCTCAAAGCAATTGATAGCTGTCATTTTAGGTTCTATTGTAGTAACAGCTTTTTCTCTTATTTTATTTTTGATTTTTCAGATAGAATTTCGTGGAAATTTAGGAATAGTTATTTTAGCATTTCTCCTTTCAACTTGGTTTCATACATGCCTTGGAGGTTTAATAGGGCTAAAATCAAAACAAACTATGAATGTAATGCTAATAACAATAGTTATTGCAGTTCTTTTTTGGTTTTTCTCAGGAGGATTTGCACCTACAAGAATGTTAGGAGAGACAGTTTATTTAGTTTCAAGATTCATTCCTGCAACCTATTGGGTGGAGATTTTATTTTCAGAGACATTTTTACCAAATCCATATTATGCTTTACCTAGATTAGGGATTCTAGCAATTTCATGTATTTGTCTTACAATAATTTTTTGGATTTTAATTTCAAGGGAGGGATTTAAGTTATGACTAAAATATTTTCTAAAATAAAGAATTCATCAATCGGGGTTCTTAAAAATGAGATCTCAAAAAATATTAGAATAATTTTTCGTGGACCATCTCGGACTTTATTGCTAATTTCTTTAATATTTCCTATAACATACCTGTTTTTTATGAATATGATTTTTGGGTCAGTAAATTTTAATTATCCATTTGCTCTAGTAATTCCTGATTATAGTTCGGATAATGAACTGAATACTGCCCTTGAAAATGATGAGTTACCCAATACTGAAGAATTTATGAATTATTTGAATAACAATGAATTAGTTGGTCCAACTCTTGTAAAGAGCCACATAAAAAAGATCGGAATCTCTGCCCAACAATTTGAAAATGATTTACAACTCGAGGAGATTGTTATGATTGTTATTCTTCCCGAAAATTTTGAAAATATTATCCAATCTGTGAAAAATGGTACATGGACGGGAGGTAATGTTACAATTGAGCTAAGATGCTTAAATATTAATGAAGATTATCTCAAGAATCTATACTTTGGATTTCAGCGCAAACTAAAAGCATACTACGATAATGTTATGTTTAATGAGACCGAGGTTATTTATATTTATAATGATGCAAATCCCGAAATTAAAACGTTCCCACGGATGTGGACGATTGGTACAGGGGCAATAATATTTGTTTGCTTAGTTTCTTCGATGATAATTGGCTCTGCATTTATCTTTATTGAGAAAGACAATAGAATGACTCCTGAACTTGCACTTGCTACTGCACTAAATCAAAATTATACTTACTTGGGGAAAGTTCTTTCAGCTAGTATTCTAAGTTTTATTATCAATTTTACGTTAGGAACAACGATCATTTTTCTATGGATTGGGATCCCTTTCCCAATAAATTTCCCAGGCTTTTTATTAACTTCTCTAGGTACTACTGTTTTAGGGGCTATTATAGGCACTTTACTTGGATCTTTAATTCGAGAACAAGTATTTACTTTCCCAGTGTCCTTGTTTACAGTACTTGCGACCCTCTTTTTATGCGGAGGATTTGTAGCAATTGAAATGTTCGGTCAACCTCTCCGTACGATTGTAGAGTGGATTCCTTTTACATATGCTTATACCATGCTTAGTAATAGTGTATTAACCGGGGATGCACCCAGTTTAATTCATATTTTTGGTTTAATTGGGTATATCATTTTATTTTTTGGTTTAGGTTTATTTATATATCGAAAATTTGTAATAAAACCTAATAACTAAAACAATAGTATCGCTAAATATAATGAGGTTTATATTTATATAATAATGGTAAATGCTTTTTCTTTATTATTTCTAAAAATGAATTAACTCACAAGAGAAGTGCTTTAAAAAATTTTGGACTTAACGTTACTTTTGAAAGAGTAGGAAGTTTAGAAAACCATTTTTCTCCCACATATCTATCGTTACTTGTATTATGCGTGGAAAGATCTTGATTTATATATGCTTCATAGATATATTTTCTTGCTAAATTATTTTCACTAAGTAGTTCTGTATACAAGCGCCATAAAGATTTTACATAAGACCCTTCATTATATATCAAGTATTCCAGGGCATTCCCATTCTTGAAATATGTAAATAGAACGCGTTTGACTTCTTGATCATATTTACTTAATTCTAATCGGCTAAATCTACTATCTTTTTCAAATAAGGTTTTTAATGTTTTGACTGCGATATCACCAGATGCCACCCCAGGCAACATACCTTCATAAAAAAAAGCAGTGACTAATCCTGCTGCTTCACCCAAGACAAGAACTCGATCATTTGAGAAATTTTTAATAGGATGTTTGGATATTTCTCCCACTACGGCAGTTGATAAATCATATTTCATTCCATCTACAAAAGGTTGAATAGGTTTATAATTTTTCAAAATTCTATCAAGTTTAGAGAGGATTTCTTCCTTTGATTCATTCTTTTTCCCTAGAAATCCAGTTGCTATTCTTTCTTTGCCTCTATTAAAATAAAAAGGTCCGTTAATCGATATCTTGGGATTTATGTGAAACACGTAGTTGTATTCCAAATTTTCATTTACTTTATCTTCATTTCCAAACAAATGGATTAATGCACCTATGTAATGATCTGGTGTATCAAATCCCAGGGAACGTTGCAAGTCAAATCCACGAGATCCTGTTGCAAGTGCTAGTACTTTTGTATTATAAGATTCACCTTTACTATTAATCAGTTCTAAATGGTCATTATATTTGGTAATTTTTGAAATTCTTTCATTTGAATTAAATGTTCCTCCTTGTTGTTCGAGCTTATTAATAAGCTCTTTTATGATATTTTCAGTATAACAAATGTTTCCTAAAGGTATTCCAAATTCAGCGGAATCAATAACGCCATTAAACTCATCACTCATATAATTAGTTTTAGTATGAAGACAAGGAAAGATATTTTTATCATCCCAATCAATTTCTTCCTTGATAAAAGGCCGGTTATGTTCGGGAAATACATTAGTTCTTATTGGAATTTCTTTCCTATAGTCTTGGGCTTCAATTAGAAGTGTTTTTGCATATTTTGAAATTTTCGCAGCAAATGTTGTACCAGCAATACCCGCTCCAATGATTATAACTTCATACACATTAAGTCAATTCTTATAAAGGAATATAATTTATTGTTATAATCTATCTAAAGTTTTTAATTTTTAGTTAAAAAGTTTTTATAGGTGTGTCTTTCTAAAATAACATGAATATAAATTTTTATAAATCTAATTAAAAAAAATTCAAATAAATTTTAAGGTGAAAAATTATAGGATTAAGATTAGCTTCGGGGCTTGCTATAACTGCGTTATTTGCGCTACTTTATGCTGTCGTTTTTGTAATAGGTGTATGGTTTCTACCCTCTTCAATATGGGGTTTGCTTATTATGATTGCAATTACGATAGGGATGGTTCTTTTCCAATACGGAATATCTCCATTGATAGTAGGATGGCTTTATAGAATTGATTGGATACCCTACGAGGAATTTGCTTTACAATATCCTCATTTAGCAGAATCTCTTGATAAAGTTGTTGCGTACAATGGTATCAAGATGCCAAGACTCGGTATCATTCATGATCTCAACCCAAACGCATTTACATTTGGGTGGAGTAAAAATTCAGCAAGAGTTATACTAACTGACGGTATTTTACATTACTTGAACAAAAAAGAGCAAAATGCGGTATTTTCACATGAATTAGGACATGTTGTTCATTCAGATTTTATACTGATGACAGTAGTCTTCGCAATTCCATTACTTTTATTAACAGTTGCTCGTTGGGCATATTATGCTAGTTTATTTTCAAGAAGTAGTAGAAGTGATAGTGATGAGGCTTCTTATCTTCGACTTGCGTTAATTGCGATTGCTGCGTTATCTTTTATCAGTTATTACTTAAGCTTCTTAATATCGCTAATAGTTAGTAGAATTCGTGAATATTACGCTGATGAACATAGTGCAGAAGTCTTGGAAAATCCAAACGCACTTGCGACGGGCCTTGTTAAAATAGCTTATGGATTATTGGTTGATGGTAATATTGAAGAAAGAAAGAAATCACGAGTACTAGCATTAAGAGGTTTAGGAATTTTTGATCCAAGTACCGCAAAAGGATTAGGTATTATTAGCGTTACTCATACACAGACTTTGTCAATGGAAGCAATTCAAAAAGCAGCTGCTTGGGATTTATATAATCCTTGGGCTAAATATTACCAATTATTCTCAACTCATCCTCTACCAGCAAAAAGAATTATGCGCTTGAATATGTTATGTGAGATCTATGGGATACAGCCAGAAATTGACTTTTCAGATGCTAAAAGATTAAAAGAAGAACAAGCAGGGAGAACATTGTGGGATCAATTTTTATGGGATTTATTCATGAAAGCACTTCCTACACTTGTTTTTATAGCATTGCTTGGAATTACAGTTGTATGGTTATTTGATCTATTTTTTATTGGCTTTAATGTTCCTTTTCTGGCTCCTGTCTATGCTAATATGTGGCTTGTTTGGGCTATTGGTTTCTATACCATTGGATTTATGTCGATAATCAAAACTCTTTACATGTATAAAGGAGGGTTTGAAGATAAAACAGTATTAGACCTCGTTACTAATGTCAAAGTAAGTCCAATTAGGACAATTCCTGCTTTTTTGGAAGGTAAGATTGTAGGGAAAGGGATCCCAGGGTATTATTTCAGTGAAGATATGTACTTTCAGGATAATACAGGTTTAATGTATGTAGATTATCGCTTTGGAATTGGTATTGTAGACTTAATTTTTTCTCTTAGAACGGTTAATCGGTTA
>SMTZ1_10004881_pt1 | contig 19879 bp, 16 predicted proteins | sample DeeMarSWOR136_30_FD_25667 | JGI IMG/M metagenome (IMG submission 25667) | reverse complement strand
TAAAGTGTAAATACATATTTATTATTCTCAACAACCGTTTCATCCTCAAGAATATTTAACTCCAGTATATAGTTTTTTAGGCCTTGTTGCTGCGGTATGATCTCGAAAGGTACTGTTGATATCGTTCCACTCCCCTTAAGATCCACTTGTTTTGCTTCTATAATTCCTTTATTATTCTTGAACATCACAGATGCCCTGGCCTTATTAATTCCACGCATCATAATATCGACTTCGACTTGTGTCGGCTTATTCTGATACACGATTTTATTATATCTTACATCAACGATTAATAAATCCGGAGTATCTACTGTATCTCCAATCCCTATAGTAAATATTCTTGATGTGCTTAAGAAATCTTCATAGGCAGGATTTCTACCGCTGGTGAAATTGCCATCACTGAGTAGTATAATGGTTTCGGGATCTTTTTCTTTATTCAGTATGGATCTCAATGAATAAGAGATGTCTGTCCCGGATGAGCCTGTATCTGGAAAATTTTCTGATATACGGCTTGTATCGCTATTAAAGGTGTAAATGTGTAATTGTGTTTCATTCTCAATATTAGCCTTAATATTTTGAGCAATTGTATTAGCACGCATGAGTCGCTTTTGATTGTCTTCCACGATGTTCATGGAGTCAGAAGTATCAAGTGCCAGAATTGTTTTGGTTTTTTGGGATCGTTTCCAGACCAAAGTTATTTCAGGGGCGAAAATAAGAAGACAAATTGCGCTAATTACTATCCCGCGAGTAATTCCCAGGAAGATCGACCAGCCCTTGGAGATAGGTGGAATTGTGCGACGATAGAGAAGGTAAGTGATAAACGCAGCCAAGAATGCAATGCCCAGCAAGACAAAAAATGAAATGTTGCTGTGAAAATAAGAAGGAATTGATTCGAACATTAATTTTCACTTTCACTCAGGCTTTTATTCAGAGGCAGAATGGGATAGGCATTTAAATCGGATTTTGAATGCATACCGGTATTAAATCGTTGAGAACCGGCGCGGGCAATCATGGCCGCATTATCGGTGCAGTAGCACAATTCAGGAACAAAGAATTTCAGACCAATGGCTTCAATTTCCTTTTTTAACCAGCTTCTCAGCAGAGAATTGGCCGCAACTCCCCCAACTACACCAACCGATTTAACCTCATACTTCCTGGCCGCGAGTACCGTTTTTTTAACTAAAACTTCTACAGCAGCCTTCTGATAGCTGGCACAAATATGCTTTAAGTTTTTAGTAACGTATGTCTGACCTTTTGATTCAATAAATACAAGCAAAGCTGTCTTTAGTCCACTATAACTGAAGTCATAGTTTTCACCTTTCAGAAATGCCCGGGGAAATTTATGAAAATCTGCATTACCCATTGCAGCAAGTTGATCGATTATAGGACCGCCAGGATAACCCAATCCCAACATTTTAGCACCTTTATCGAAGGCTTCACCGACTGCATCATCTTTCGTTGTTCCAATTACCGTATAATGCAAATGTTTCTCCATCAATACCAGCTGCGTGTGACCCCCTGATACAACCAAACTCAGGTGGGGAAAGGTTATATCAGAATTACTTAAAAAATTCCCATAAATATGACCTTCGATATGGTTTATTCCCACAAAAGGTATGTTCAAACCCTGCGCCATACCTTTTGCAAAATTGAGGCCTACTAATAAAGCACCAACTAATCCTGGGCCACAGGTTACAGCGATACCCTTTAGTTCATCACGCTCCACGCCCGCTTCCTGCAAAGCGCGATCAACAATCGGGATGATCAATCTTATATGAGCTCTGGAAGCCAGCTCAGGTACCACTCCACCAAACTGTTTATGGATTTCCTGCGATGATACGATATTGGAAAGAACCTCATTACCACTAATTACAGCTCCGGATGTTTCATCGCAGGAGGTTTCTATTCCAAGAATTGCTTCTTTAATCATTTGCGTCTAACTCTTAAATTAAACGTCTTGGGTATCGATTCGATCCATGTGACATTTTCTGGCGTAATTATGCGCGCTCCATAGGCATCCTTTTCCGATTCATAAGTTTTACCGAAATCGATTTCCGCATATATATCCGATGCCTGGATCTCAGCTATTAAATCCACGCCTCCTTTTATTCTAAGCGACAATTTAGGCGGAATAGCTTCAACATTTATATTAGAAGGGATATTAATGACAGTAATAGGAACATCGTAGACGGTTCGTTCACCTAATCTTTGGATATCAAATGCTATGGATACCGATACAGGATTCAGTTCAATTAAACCAGGATAGGGATGTATTAAATTTAATCTCTGACTGAAATTCGATTTTTGACCATATAATTCGAACGAATCAGTTGGAATAGCCGAGATACTTTGCAGCAGGCTTTTAGGACCGCTTAATTCAACCGAATCTCTATCAATCTCATAGTGCAATAATATATAGCCATCCTCAGTTCCAACATGGCCAGAAAAATAAACGGGTCTTTTTACCATCCACTCGTCATCAACCTTAAGATCGATGGTCTTAGGTTCAATAATGTCCACAACTTCGAGTCCAAATGTCGCTGGTAAATCTAAAAAATTTAAATATTCTGCTAATTCTATTTTTTTATCGCGATTGATATCCGGTAATTCCAAGCTAAATTTGATATCGTAAAACCAACTTGCGATTAGTGCTCTACCCCTTCCCTGCACTTCTATAATTGCATAGTCAGGTATCTTCTCTTTTAAAATTTTACCCGGAGCTAGCCGAACTACCTGAATAGGAACTTTGATTTGGTAAGAATAATTTTTATCTGTAGCAACTAACACCCAGAGTATTAATGCTATTAAAATCGAACCTATGAGCGGTTTTAAGTTAGGTCGCATAGAACTAATTAGTCTTTCAAATAAATTTCTATATTATTTTGACCAATTTCACAGTTTAGATTTTTAGCTGCACTACCCTGACTAACTGAAATCTCAAGATAACCGGAACTACCCCATAGCGCAAGCAGTGTATTTTTTGCCACAGCGCTATAAGTAGTATCTATCTTGTCTATAATGGTATCATTTATAACTATTTTATCAATTTTACGTTTAGTATGCTGTTCTAATTCAGAGCGTGATACATTTGTAATAATATTCCCGAAACGATCAATTGATATTATTCTGGCATTGATCTGATTATGAGCGGTCCAGAAGGGACCGGCAATCGTTACAGGTTTTTTAGAATATGGTTCACCCAAATTTATTGCGCTTTCTCCTCTAGCGAGCAATGCTGCAGCAGGACCGAAAATATCTCTAGCGTGGAATGTACTACTCACCATATTATGTCGGGAGGTATGCTTATTTATTTTATTTATCTCAATTACATAGATTTGGTATTTTTCATTTTTAAAAATGTGGGAAAACAGCCCATTATCAGGTCCAACAAAATAATAATTCTCTGTTTCAATTATCAGAGGTAGACGCCTACTTCCTACACCGGGATCTACTACTGCCATATGTATGGTACCTTTTGGATAATAGTTATAGTAACTTAATAGAACATAAGCGGCTTGTTCAACATGATAAGGCGAAATATTATGAGAAATGTTGATGATACGAGCGCCGGGATTCAGGGACAGAATTATACCTTCTACACATCCAACGTAACCATCATGTTGACCAAAATCGCTGAGAAAAGTAATGATATTCATAGCGGACTTTATTTTACAGGTTGGCATTTAGGACAGAAATGGGTACCACGATTATTTAACCTAATTTTCATTATCTTGGTCCCACAGGTATAACAGGACTCATTTTCACGACCATAGACTCTTAAATAATACTGATTATTCCCAAATCCGCCACCGGTTGTCATATAATTTGAAATGGTTGTTCCCATATTCATTATAGCATGTTCAAGGGTTTCGCGTATTGCACCATGTAATTGCACAATCTTTTTGTAGGACAGTTTATGCACTGCAGTGCTTGGGTGGACTCCGGCTCTGAACAGACTTTCATCGATATAAATATTGCCTAATCCCGCGATATAGCGCTGGTCCATTAAAAATGACTTTATTCTGGCTTTTCTCTTGTTGAAAATATCTTTTAAATAGCTTATGTCAAACTCTGTGCTCAGTGCGTCGACACCAAAATTGCTAAAAAACTTTCCCAGATTATCTATTAAATATATCCTGCCAAATTTACGTGCATCATAAAAGAGTAGCTTATCACCTGATTCCAACTCGAAGATGACACGTAAATGGCGCATGTCGTAATTATGCGAATTTGTAACAATTAATTGCCCGGTCATGCGCAAATGTACCAGAATATAGCATACATCCATATTAAGTATTATAAATTTTCCCTTACGTGTGACTGACAGAATGTTGTGCTCAAACGGCATTTCCTGATTATTTGGTACGAACGATTTTTTCCACAAAGTCCGTACATTTATAATTTTTTCACCGCTAAGTCTGCTACTGAGTTCTCGTACAATAACCTCTACTTCCGGTAGCTCGGGCATAATGCATTCTCTTTTATAGATTAAGTAATCATTTTATATTTAAATTCGTCATCAAACTTAAGCAGTATACTTCACTAGCGACTACTATCTGTGACAACCTCTTTCAGATTTTCTAACTTCAAAATAATCTCATCTATTTCATCAATATCATCAAAATGATCGTCACTCTCACGGTAAATCCGGAATTCAGATAACGCCTTATGGACATCCCAGCGATGCTCGTAAATCTTTCCCAGATAGTAATGTGCCTTGCCTAAGGAATGATCTAGCTGTAGAGCATAATTAAGCTGTTCCAGAGCATCAACATAGTCCTCTTTAATATAAAAATAGATACCTCGGTAATAGAAATATTCACCTACCCCGCCATCTCTGGTTATGAGTCTATTAAAACATCTTAAGCCTTCCTCATATTTATCAAGTGCATAGTAACTTCTACCAAGCAAATATAAAATATCTGAATTTATGTTCTCCTGGCGCTCAAGAGGACCTAATTCCCTGACTACATCCTCGTATCTGGAAAGATTATAATACGCGATACCTTTTAACACATAATATTCATCAGTCTCAGGTGAAAAATAGATATTACTGTTACGTGCATAGTCAGTTAAATTATTTAGAGCTATTTCTAATTCTTCCAAGGCTATATAGCACTGGGCAATTCTAAGATACATGTCTAACTCTTTTGGATCTAAAGCAAGGATTTTGCGGTATGACTTAATGGCTTGCTGGTAGTTACCCTGTTTGACATATATCTCTCCCATGCTTTTATGTACCTCAATAAAATTTGATCGTTGCAAAATGGCTTTTTCATAGGACTGTATGGCCCTATCATGATCCATCATATCTTTATAAATATCCCCCTCAAGTTTAAAAAATTGAGCAAAATTCTGGTGGATAGTAATAGCATATTGGATTTTTTCCAGAGCATTTTGGTATCTGCCAGCTTCATATTCCCACATACTTTCTTGGTAGTAGGTAAAGGCGTCTTCCCTCGGTATGGATTCTTTTGGCTCTGGGAGGGAATAAGGTGAACAACCAATCAAAAGAGCAATTAAGATGACTATACTTTTTCTTTCCATCGCAAAAATTATTCGGATCTGTAAGGTTACAATACTAATTAAATTTCATATCATATTAAAATATATTTAAATTTCCAGTTCTATATTAGTTGTGCTTCTAATCGTACCTTTACTTTATTACCACAATATGTTTTGCTCCACTCTAATACTTTTTTAATATTTAAATCGCTGTTCTCGCAGCTACCTTGCTTATATATATAAACTAAGCGCTCCAGGATTTCCATAACGAAACTAATTCCATCACCTTTACACCATTTTGACATGCGATTGAGAATGATTTCGTAATTAATGGAGCATAATACTTTTGCACTCAAATGGGCTGCGCTTGTAAGCATATTTTTATCGGGTGATTTACGGTAGCGTTCAATATAGGGTAGAATATCCAGCGGCTTCTTGCAGCCATAAAATTCAAGACTTTGCAACGCAAATTGTCTTATCTCCGCATCTTTATCGTTTAATAGTTGCTCCAATATTTTCTTTAGATTTTTTTTAGGACCAGCTCGTCCTATCATTTCAGCTAGAATTGCTTTATCCAATCTCGCCTTATTTGGTGATTTGTAAAAAAAATCATCCAGACAAGGGACAATCTGGCCATAATAATCTGAGGTAATTTCCTCCTGAGTCGAGACATTGAGAGCCTTTCCCACGTGAATCAGCATCGAAGTCGCGGATTTAATTTTTTCAGCTGATGGTTCTGTATGTAAATATATATCAAATAGATCTTGTAAATTCTTCATGATACTTCTTTCAGGTACTATTTTTGATTTATATATTAAACAAGAAGGAAGCACTGTTAAAATTTATAGCCAATCTGGCGTAGAAATTCTTTACGCTCTTTTATATCCCCTTCCCCTTCAATACCCTTAACTGGAATACCATCTACAACACCAATTATACCTCTACCCGTTTTGGTTTCTGCTACCAACACCTCCACGTCATTAGCCGTGGCGCAAAAAATTCGTACTACCTCTGGCACCATTTTTATAGTATTTAATATATTAACAGGAAAAGCATTTCCCAGAAAAATAATAAAAGAGTGGCCGCAGGCAATATTGATGGCATTTTTTTGAGCAAGTTTTATTAGCTCCTGATCGTTACCTGAATATCTGACAAGTGCTTTTTGGGAAGCTTCACAGAAAGCCAACCCAAATTTAATATTCGGATTAACAGTGATAATTGCTTCATGAATATCTTCTACTGTTTTAATGAAATGTGATTGTCCAAGAATGAAATTCATATCAGCCGGTTTTTCAATTTTAACCACTTTTATATCCATCTACAATCCTTCCTAATATAAATGAATTATAATTTAAGGAACTAACAATTTTAATCAACTTATTTCTCAACTCGTGCGTGCATAAAATTTAATAAAAAGTATACTCTAATAACAGATGTATCATAGGCAAATTGCCTGCATCTAAAGGAGTACTATAGAATTTAATTTTCAGAGATTGTATATTAAATACGATCAAAACATTTGTCATTTTGAGGTTTAAATTAAGGCTGCTTTATCCTGACGGATAATTTTAGAGAGGAGTTTCATTTATGGGTGGTCAATATAAAGTTATCATAATCGGTAGCGGACCAGCTGGCCTAACAGCTGCCATTTACAGTGCCCGTGCAAACCTTGCACCATTGGTACTTGAGGGTAATCAACCTGGCGGACAATTAACCATTACTACCGATGTGGAAAATTATCCAGGCTTTCCGGAAGGTATTATGGGACCGCAATTAATGGACGACATGCGAAAACAAGCAATGCGATTTGGTGCCACATGTAAATTCGAGATTGTCAGTGAAGTCGATTTTTCTAAGCGCCCTTTCACAGTTAAATCCGAAAATGAAACATATACAGCAGACTCTGTAATCATCGCGACTGGTGCGACGGCACGGTTACTCGGTTTAGAATCAGAGAAAAAATATATGGGCCACGGCGTATCGGCTTGTGCAACCTGCGATGGATTTTTCTTTAAGGATAAGGAAATTATCGTTGTGGGCGGCGGTGATTCTGCCATGGAAGAAGCTATTTTTCTCACCAAGTTTGCCAGCAAAGTAACGATTGTTCACCGCAGAGAAGGATTCCGGGCTTCAAAAATCATGTTAAAGCGGGCTAAAAAGAACAAGAAGGTAGTTTTTTTATTAAATAAAGTTATAACTGAAATTAAAGGCGATAACACAGTTAATGCAGTGATGCTAAAGGACACCCAAACAGGTGAATTAAGTGAAAAAAAGATCGACGGTATCTTTATGGCCATGGGTCATGTACCCAATACAAAAATATTGCAGGATCAGGTGGAAACCGACGAGACAGGTTATATTCTGACAAAAGCAGGTACAAGTCATACAAACCTGCCGGGTGTTTTTGCCTGTGGTGATGTACAAGATAAAAGCTATCGTCAGGCAGTAACTGCAGCTGGAAGCGGCTGCATGGCAGCAATTGATGCCGAGAGATATTTGGAAAGCCTTGAAGGTTGATAGCTATTAAAAAATTTCTATATTGCTATTTATTCCGGTCAAAATGCCGGAATATTTCAATTTACTAATATCCCTAAAACCTCAATGTAAAAGCCGTTCTTTCATTTGGTTTCGAATTTACGGTAATCGAACCACGATGTAAACGCATGATCTGACGCGCTAAGCTCAGACCTATCCCGGATCCTTCCTTCTTTGTCGTAAAAAATGGAATAAATATCTTGTCTTGCACATCTTCAGGGATACCCGTTCCATTATCGCTTATCTCTATAACCACCCTCCCCTGTTGATTCATCCAAGACTTTAACTCAATCTCAGCATGGGGCGCTTTTTCGACCGCTTGAATGGCATTGATAAGGAGATTTATCAGGACTTGCTCGATCATTTCGAGATCAGCGGTTAATTTCAGCGAATCAGGATCTAGATTCATTTGGAAATCAATTTTCTTTTCCATAACCTTAGGCTGCATGAGTTGTTGAATTTGCTTAAATAAATGAGATACGGAAAATATTTGAAAATTTGGTTTTGGCAAGCGCGTCAGGTTTCTATATGTATCGACAAAGTGTAACAGTCCATTACTTCTCTTTTCAATTGTTTCAACAGCGTCTCTTATATCTTCCACGGCCTCAATCTCACCATGCTTCCGGTAAAAATCAATCCCCTCTTCGCTGAGCATTTTATTAATAGTTGAAGCTAAAGATGAAATCGGTGTAACCGAGTTCATAATTTCATGTGTTAAGACACGGATTAATTTCTGCCATGATTCAAGTTCTGTCTCTTCCAGCTCCTGTCCTATATTCTGCATAGAAACCAGCGTATATTTCATATCTTGCAATTGAAAATATGTGGCATAAACGGCCAGTTGTAGGGTCTCACCATCAACTTCCACCTTTAAAAGGGATTTTTCTCCTGCCTGAAGTTTAAGAAGTTTATCGACAAAGCCCTTATCGATGCTTTCTAAATCCCTAATATTTCTCAAATAGGGAATGCCTAAAAGTTTTTTTGCCGCTGAATTTATTAATCCAACCTGTCCATTGGGTAAAAAGGAAATTAAACCTATACCAACATGCTGAACAACGGTTTGTAAGTAACGAAAATGTGCTTCTTTTTCTTCTCTGGCTTTCTGAAATTTTTTAATGACCTGAGTAAATTCCTTGTTTAGCTCTTCGAAAGACTTACCCATATGTTTATTTGCAAAAGTCTGTGAAAAATCGGAGTAACCTATAGCTTCAAGGAATCTCTTTAAATCCCTATTGGTGGTCTCAACATATCGTATCAAAGAATAAATCTGGTAAATAATTAGTAAGACAAAAACGACAACACTAGCATATAAATTAGTATACTGCATAATATAAATCAGTATAAAAACGGTACAGCTTAAAATTATTATACGTAGAACAGATACAAAGCGAAAATGTTTAAAAACCATATATGTAATTATTTTGATAAGTATTTGTTAATAATTATATAATAGTATTTTAATTTTCATCCTGATCTCAGAGCATTTATGAATATAATAATTGAGTTAATTTCTATCAATTTTTACATTCATCTCTCTAATTTCATTTCTTAAATCCCTCATTAAATCAGTGATTACATCAAGTTTACCTTTTATGCCGAAAACAGCAAACGGCAATATTATCCATAGAATTGCTAAAACTATGGCGAGTATGATAAATAAAAATCCAAACACGCCCAGTGCTCCGGGTAAGTATTCCATCTTCATTCTCCAATATTCATTTTCATTGAAAGTTCCAATTTAGCTTTCTAAAAGCGAGGATTAAACAGAGATATAGACAATGAAATATAAGCAACAGAATGGTTAAATCATAAACCATATTTCTCTAATCTACGGTATAACGAAGCACGGGTTAAACCCAGTTCGTTGGCTGCTTGACTTATATTTCCTCCATGTTTGCTCAGGGTCTTGCGGATAATTATCTTTTCAACTTCTTCCAGATTATAATTATCCAAGTGAATACCTTCACTATGTATATCACCGGCACTTAGAGAAAAATCCATAGGTTGCAAATCATCACCTTCACTCAAAATAACGGCACGTTCAATAGCATGCTGCAATTCTCTCACGTTGCCTGGCCAAGCATAACGTTCAAGTTTCATTAGTGCAGTAGAAATAACTCTTTTTATTCTTTTTTTGTACTTTTTGGAAAAAACGTTTATGAAATATTCTACTAAAAGTGGTATATCTTCCTTACGCTCACGCAGTGGTGGCAAATTTATTTCAACTGTATTCATTCTATAAAGAAGATCCCGACGAAATTTATTTTGCTCTACTAAACTTGAAATTTCCGTATTTGTAGCACATATTAATCTAATGTCTACAGAGTATGGTGTGTTTGATCCGACACGAATGATTTCTCGATTTTGCAAGACGGTTAAAAGTTTAGCCTGCAGTGGAAGGGATATATTAGCTATTTCATCCAAAAAAAGCGTTCCTCCAGATGCCACTTCAAATCTACCGGCTCTGGTTTCTCGGGCACCGGTGAAAGCACCCTTTTCATGTCCAAACAATTCACTTTCAAATAGGGTCTCACTGAGTGAACCAACATCTACGGTAATGAATACTTCGTTAGAACGCAATGATTGACGATGCAGTTCACGGGCTACAAGCTCTTTTCCGGTACCATTCTCTCCCAGAATTAAAACATTAGCATCTGTTTTAGCTACTTTCTGAATGGTATCAAAAACTTCTTGCATCGCTGGACATGATCCCACTATTTCTCTAAAAGGTTGGTCTAAATCAGCGCTGAGCTGTTTTTGCTGTGAACGTAAATTGTTTACCTCTTTACGCGACTGACGCAATTTAATGGCAGCAGATAGCGTAGCAAGCAGTTTTTCATTCTGCCATGGTTTTAATACAAAATCTGTAGCACCCTCTTTTATTGCGCGGACAGCCATTTCCACATCACCATAGGCTGTTATTAAAATTACCACCGCAGTTGGATCCAATTCTAATATTTGCCCAAGCCAATGAAATCCTTCATAACCACTGGTGCTATCACCTTCAAAATTCATATCCAGAAAAATCACATCGTATGATTCATTTTTCAGCAGGGTTGGAATTACCTTAGGATTTCTCTCGGTATGAATGATATTGACATGCTTTTTTAATAATAAACGCATAGCAAATAGAACGTCTTCATCATCATCCACGATTAGTACTTTATAAGCATGATTTGGCAAAATTATTTCCTTCCCGCTAATGGATATAAAGATACATGTAATTTAATTTACTAATATGAAGCGCAAAACAAAATTTTTTTAAAATACCACGTTATATTGCGCAACCATATAATGTCCGATATCGTACATAGGCTGTATTGTTATCGTACACCAGGGCGAAATAAGAATCACTCAACCTCTTGATTTTAATATAATTAATGATTTGGCACGTTTATTGAATATAATAAATATATATTATTCTGATAATTATTTTATTGTAGTAAAGGAAGGTTTATGTTAACAGATCAATCAGCCATGGATCGTAAACTTGAAAAGAAAAAATGGCCATTGAAGAGAGTAATCAGCTATGCTGTCGTTGTCATCCTTATCTTTGCTGTGATATACAGTTTGCTCTTTGGAGATACTAGTTCAAGACTTAACGTAGATAAAGAAAAAATAACCATCTCTACTGTTACAAAAGGACCTTTTAAAGAATATATCCCCGTTACAGGTAATGTCATCCCCATAAAAACAGTCTATCTTGATGCCATGGAAGGTGGCAGAGTGGAAAAAATTTTCTTAGAGGCAGGAACAATGGTCAAGGAAGGGGATAATATCCTTGAGTTGGGTAATACCAATCTTCTGCTAGATATTATGTTCAGAGAGGCAGAATTTTACGAACAAAGCAATAATCTGCGCAATACACGCCTAGCCATGGAGCAGAACCGGTTAAACTTGAAATCTCAACTTATAGATTTGGATTTTAAGATAAAATCATTACAAAGAGATTATAAAAGGAGTAAGGAGTTATTAGATGAAAATTTAATCTCGGTAATGGAATATGAGAGGATTAGAGACGAATATGACTACAGCATAAAAACAAGAAAACTGGCCATAGAATCGTATAAACAAGATTCGATCTTCAGGAAAATTCAGATTCAGCAACTTGAATCATCACTCACACGCATGGAAAAAAACCTGGTCCTGGTAAAAACTAAATTAGAAAATTTAACCATCAAAGCTCCAATATCAGGACATCTTACCTCTCTTAATGCAGAAATCGGTGAGTCGAAAAAACCAGGCGAAAGATTAGGACAAGTGGATGTTTTAGAAGGATTTAAGGTACGTGCTGGTATTGATGAGTATCATCTACCCCGTATTCACAGGGGGCTTGTTGGGGAGTTTGATTTTGCAGGGAACAGCTATCTTTTGAGTGCGGATAAAGTTTACCCTGAGATTAGAGATGGAAGATTCGACGTTGATCTTATCTTTACCGAGGAAGAACCCAAGGGTATTCGCAGGGGACAAACCTTACATATTCGTTTGGAACTCGGTAATCTTTCACAGGCCATTCTATTACCACGTGGAGGTTTTTATCAAAAAACCGGCGGTCAGTGGGTATATGTTGTAGTCGATGATGAGAAAATCGCCATAAAAAGAGATATCCGGCTAGGGATGCAAAATCCACAGATGTTTGAAGTATTAGAAGGATTACAGCCTGGAGAGAGAGTGATAACTTCATCTTATGAAAATTTTGGGGATAATGATAAATTGGTTCTCAAATGAGAAGGAGATATGCAAATGATTAAAACAGTCAATTTAAAGAAAGTGTATCGTACGGAAGAAGTTGAGACCACAGCACTGGACAAAGTCAACCTGGAAGTTAAAGAAGGTGAATTTGTAGGTATCATGGGCCCATCTGGTTGTGGAAAATCAACTTTGTTAAATTTACTCGGCCTACTTGATAACCCCAGCAATGGTGAATATTTCTTTCTGGAAAAAGAAGTATCCAAATTCTCAGAGCGGCAACGCGCTAATCTCAGAAAAAACAATATTGGTTTCGTTTTTCAGAGTTTTAATCTAATAGACGAGCTGACTGTGTACGAAAACGTTGAATTGCCTTTACTCTATCTGGGCTATTCCTCCTCCGAACGAAAAAAACGGGTTGAAGAAAGTCTGGAACAGATGGAAATCATGCACCGAGGGAATCATTTTCCACAACAGCTGTCCGGCGGCCAGCAACAGCGTGTTGCGGTAGCGAGAGCTATCGTTGCCAGACCAAAGCTAATTTTGGCCGATGAGCCGACAGGGAATTTGGACTCTGCTCACGGTGATGAGGTGATGAAAATATTAGAAAGTCTTAATGAAATAGGCACAACAATAATTATGGTTACCCATAGGGGGGGATGAGGATATAATGTAGGGGCGTTCTGCGAACGCCCAGCACTAGGCAGTCTGCACTTGGCAAAAAACAAGATTAAAGAGTAAAGAGTAAAGATTAAAGAAAAAACAAACATCAATCTTCTACCAATGACTTATGACCAGTGACCAATGACCATAAATGACAGCAAAGCGTATGACGCCGAAGGCATATGACGCGCAGCGCCTGACGAGAAGCGCATGACAATCTATAACATTGATAATTTTTAACAGTATAGATAAAATTTTGAATCACATAAATCAGGAGATGTATGAGCATGATTCGGTTAGAAGGGATTTTTAAATATTACTCCAATAAATTTATTAAAACGTATGTCTTGAATGATATAACCCTGGAGGTTCAGGAAGGAGAATTTGTAACCATAATGGGACCTTCAGGGGCTGGAAAATCCACGTTACTATACATCTTAGGTATGTTAGATGAAGCAAGCCAGGGTGCCTATTTCTTTCGCGATCAGGCTGTACATACACTAAGTGAAAGACAACGTACGGATTTACATAAACACCAAATTGGCTTTGTCTTTCAAAGTTATCATCTTATCGATGAATTGACTGTTTATGAAAATATTGAGACGCCATTACTTTATCAGAAGGTTAAAGGTTCTGAACGAAAGGGCATGGTTGCTGAAATGCTTGACCGTTTCAATATAGTGGCAAAAAAAGATCTTTTCCCGCATCAGTTATCCGGTGGTCAGCAGCAATTGGTAGGCATTGCCCGTGCCATTGTTGCCAAACCGAGTCTGTTATTAACCGATGAACCTACCGGAAATCTGAACTCAGAACAGGGAGAAGAAATAATGGATTTGTTTACCCAGCTAAACGAAGAAGGAACAACCATTGTTCAGGTAACACATTCTGAAAAGAATGCTTCGTACAGTAAGCGGATTATAAAACTGTTAGACGGACGAATCGTCGGGGAGACGGTAACTCAAAAGAAGAAAGTTGTAGGATGATTAATGAGTGATGAGTAATGACTAATGACCAATGACGCGAAGCGCAAAGCGCTGAGCAAATGACAGCGAAGCGTGTGACGCGAGCGCCACAGGCGCGAGCAAATGACGCCGAAGGCTAATGACATATGACAAATAAATGTTTCTGCGGTAAATCAGGTGATATTCATGTTATTGAATTATATTAAAATCGCACTTAGAGTACTTATTCGCCAAAGGGGCTATTCACTCATAAATATTTCCGGTTTAGCGATCGGTATTGCTAGTTTTATTCTAATTTCTATGTGGATTGTTAATGAGTCAAGTTACGATCAATTTCATGAAAAAAAGGAACGCATCTTCCGGGTAAATACTATGACCGATAAATACGGTCTTGCTACAACATCATCATGGAGATTGGGACAGGCGTTGGTGGAAAAATACCCTGATATCGTACAGTATACCAGGTTTTGGCCTTGGAACAGATCACTAGTAAAATATGAAGATAAGGTCTTCGATGAGATACAACTTTCTTTAGCAGATCCTTCATTTTTTACCATCTTCTCATTTCCATTTATATATGGTAATCCGGAATACGCATTGAAGGATAAAAATTCAGTTGTACTCACCGAGGAAATTGCTCAAATTTATTTTGGGGATACAAATCCCATAGGTAAACTTTTATTTGTGCAGCTATATGAAAAAGTTTTCAAAGGAACAGGGGTAATTAGAAACATTCCCACAACTTCTAGCATTCAGTTTGATATCATAGCTCGTGTTGACTTGATGCCGCAACAGCGTTTGGACAGCTGGGAATTTACTGGTTATACCTTTGTTTTATTGCATGAAACTGCCAATCCTGAAACAGTGAATAAAAAGATTGTAAGTTTCTACCGTGATCATGTTATTGCAGATTCAAAGTATTACCCATTATTACAGCCGCTTTCTAAGATTCATTTATATGAAAGAGGTACAGCTGGTCTTATAAAACAAATATATCTTTTTTCAACCGTAGCAATTTTAATCTTACTTATTGCCTGCATTAATTTTATGAACTTAAGCACCGCACGTGCTTCAAAAAGAACTATAGAGGTAGGTGTAAGAAAAGTATTGGGAGCCTATCGCAAACAATTAATCCATCAATTTATTGAGGAATCAGTCCTCACCGCATTTATTAGCCTTTTCTTAGGATTATTGTTGATTGAAATCGTATTACCGCATTTTAACAGCATAGCTAATACTAAATTAAACCTGTTCTCAGAAGAAATTCTAAAAAAAATTCTTCTTCTTAGTGCTATTACATTTTTAGCTGGCCTATTTGCCGGGAGCTATCCCGCATTATACCTGTCATCATTTAATCCGATAAAAGTTCTTAAAGGAAGTGGATTAATCAAAGGCAGGGGTAAAATGTTTCGAAAAGTGTTGATTGTTTTTCAATTCACCATTTCTATTGCTTTAATCATTTGTACAATGATTATTCATGAACAGCTTAATTTTATTAAATCAAAAGACTTAGGTCTAAAGAGAGATTTAATTATTACCCTACGTAATAATCTTTCACTAAACAACCAATATGAATCGTATAAGAATCAATTGCTCGAAGGTGCGAGGGTAGAGAATGTAACAGCATCTGCCTCGAATCCTTTTGACATTGGCCAATGGATCGATGTCAACTGGGAGGGACATATCGAACAGGAAGAAATCCCTATGCAGTACACCATGGTGGATTATGACTACTTTCAGACATTTGCAATGAATTTCATTGAAGGGCGTCCTTTTTCTAAGGAATTTTCTAGCGATGCATCTGAAGCCTGTATCATCAATCAAACTGCGGTAAATATGATGGGATTAGCCTTTCCAATTGGAGCTGAGCTTTATTTCAATCATCCCGCCTTTGAAGAATCCTTTAAAAAAGTAAAAATTATCGGAGTGGTAGACGATTTTCATTATCGACCTCTGCATAAAAAAATCGGTCCTTTTATTTTTCGTATGTACAAACCATGGCATGCATACATTTATATAAAAATAAAACCTGGAGATCTCAGGGCATCACTGAAACATATAGAACACATAACTAAAAAGTTCGCTCCGGAATATCCTTTTCGCTATGAATTTTTAAATGATCGATATGACAAAATTTATAGCAGTGAAATTAGAATGGGTAAGGTTTTTAATTTATTCGCCATACTTGCTATATTGATTTCTTGTTTAGGCTTGTTTGGTTTAGCATCTTACAGCATAGAACAACGAACTAAAGAGATTGGAATTCGAAAAGTACTTGGAGCCTCGATTGCTGTTATTGTTACTATGCTGTCCCGAGAATTTACCAAATGGATTATAGTTGCCAATCTTTTTGCTTGGCCAGTTGCAGGATATTTTATGTATAAATGGTTAGATAATTTTGCCTATCGAGTTTCTCTTAGTTGGTGGACTTTCATAGCAGCTTCTGCTCTGGTATTAGCTATCGCTCTTTTTACAATAAGTTACCAAGCTTATAAATCAGCTAGGAGTAATCCAGTAGAGGCTTTGAGGTATGAATAAAGTGGCCAGTGACCAGGGGCCAGTGGCCAGTAGGGGCGTTCTACCGAACGCCCGCCAGTCTGCAGTTGGCAGTTGGCAATGACAATAAATGACTAAATAATTAGGAAGTAAGAAGTAGGAAGTAGGAAGTAGAAAGTACTAATGTAATATTAAATCTAATTAAGGTGAATCTATGATGAAGAATTACATTAAAATAGCTCTGCGAAACATTAAATGGCAGAAATCGTTTTCCTTTATCAATATTGCGGGGCTGGCTATTGGTATGGCCGTTTGTATTTTAATACTCCTTTATATCAGAGAAGAGATCACATACGATACCTACCACGAGTACAAGGATCGCATTTATCGTATTCAACGCTATTACCTTGGCTCCGATGGTTCCATAGAATGGAAATTAGCAACTCTAGCACCCTCCTTCGTCCCACTGTTAGAAAACGATTTTCCAGAAATGGAGCACATTGCCCGCATGACAAGTGCGGGTAAGAGAATGATTACCTATGGTGATAAACATTTTGTCGAAGAAGGGATTTATTATGCGGAAGAAGATATATTTGAGATTTTAACGCTACCGCTTATACTAGGGGATCCGAAAACAGCTCTTAATAATCCACAAAGCATTGTGCTTACAGAATCCATGGCTGCTAAATATTTTGGCTACGAAAATCCAATCGGTAAAGAATTGATAATTGATTCAGATTACTCAGGGCTTGTCACAGGTGTCATTCAAGACATACCCAGAAAAAGTCACTTTCATTTTGACTTTCTTTTTTCTTACATAACGCTTGCTGGTTTCAGTGACAGAACAAAGGAATATTTCTTTGGCTCTGATAACTTTTCAGATAATGTATGCACAACCTATATGCGTCTAGCTGAAGATACTGATATTCACGGTATCAAGATGCGTATCCCAGCGTTTCTAGATCGCCACTTGGGTAGTTGGGAGGTAGAAGGTATAGGTACTGTGAAGGCCAGTGAGCGAATTCATTTAGAATTCATAAAAGTAAAGGATATTCATCTTTATTCCCATACCATGGCCGAACTGGAATCCAATGGCGATATCAGATATGTGTGGTTGTTTACAGCCATTGCCGCTTTCATTTTACTTATCGCCTGTATTAACTTTATTAATCTATCTACAGCAAGAGCAACAAAAAGAGCAAGAGAAGTTGGATTAAAGAAAGTAGTCGGTGCAAATCGCAGTTTACTGATTTCCCAATTTTTGATTGAATCCCTGTTTTTTGCACTGTTTGCATTACTTATAGCACTTATGCTTGTATATACGGTTTTACCATATTTCAATAATTTTACCGGACATGATATCAAATTAAATATAATAACAAATTTTTATGATTTTCTGCTAATACTATTCGTATTCATAAGCACAGGCATATTAGCTGGTATATTCCCGGCTATTTACATTTCCGCTTTCCAACCCATAATAATATTACGCGGTGAATTAACACGAGGTATAAAAGGGATTGTCTTACGTAAGATTCTGGTTGTCTTGCAATTTACCATTTCAATTATATTAATCATTTGTGTCCTTGTATTATACAGACAGATGAATTATATCAATCACGCCAAACTGGGATTTGACAGGGAAAACATTATCCTGCTTCCCATGGACGATTTGATTAAAGAACACTGGCTGGATGTCAAACGACGTATGACAGCACATCCCAATATTTTAACCGTGAGCGCTTCCAAACGCGCACCGGCAGGACGCTTACTTGATTCTCCTGGTTTTCGCACGATTGTTAATGGAGAGGTAATCGACAGTGAGCTTCATATGCCTCATAACAGGACTGACCATGATTTTTTCAAAACATATGGTATAAAAATTATCGCCGGACGTGATTTTTCGCATGATCATGCTACCGATGAGAGCGAGGCTTTTATTTTAAACGAAACAGCTGTGAGGAAGCTGGGTTGGGAAAATCCAGAGGATGCAATCGGGGCTCCCATGTCTTCTAGAGCGCCAAATCGCGATGGAAAAATTATTGGAGTGGCCCAGGATTTTAACTATGAATCTCTACATAATAAGATCCAAGCGATGCTCACATATATAAGATTGGGTGAAACAAATACCATTGGTATAAGATTAGCACCAGGTAATTTTCAAGAAAGTATATCATATATACAAAAGGTATGCGATGAATTTCATCCCGGCGTACCGGTCAGCTTTACTTTTATGGATGAACGGATTAATCGGCTGTATCAAAACGAGCTGAGGATGATGCAGATATTCGGATATTTTAGTCTCTTTGCCATCATTGTGGCCTGTTTAGGATTATTTGGCCTAGCATCTTTTACCGCTGAACAACGTACCAAAGAGATAGGTATTCGGAAAGTATTAGGTGCTACCGCACCAAATATCACATTGCTACTATCCAAGGAATTCGCTAAGTGGGTATTGCTAGCAACCGTTATCGCCTGGCCCATATCATATTATGCTATGGAAAAATGGTTACAAAATTTTGCTTACAGAATAGAAATAGGTTTATTGATTTTTCCTTTAACAGCAATTTTAGCTTTTACTATTGCCATCTTGACCGTTAGTTACCAAGCGATTAGAGCAGCATTGGCTAATCCTGTCGAGGCTTTACGGTATGAATGAAGTGGCCAGGGGCCGGTGGCCAGTAAGCAGTAGGCAGTCTGCAGTTGGCAGTGTAGGGGCATTCCGCGGAACGCCCAGCAGTCAGTAGTCGTCAGGAAACAAGATTAAAGATCAAAGATTAGAGATTAAAAAATAAGCATCTATCTTCTACCAATGACCAATGACAAATGACAATAAAGGAGCATAATATAAATATAAAATAGAAACGTAATGGGTGGAGGATTTTATGGCTAGTATTAACATCCAGTTACCGGCAATGGATGCAGAACATTCCATTGAGATTCAGGTCAAGGTAAATGGGAAGAAGAAGACGTATAATTATCGTATCGAGATATTTAAGTGGGAAGAGTGTTCACAGACGGATAATAGAGCG
>SMTZ1_10002168_pt1 | contig 19882 bp, 16 predicted proteins | sample DeeMarSWOR136_30_FD_25667 | JGI IMG/M metagenome (IMG submission 25667) | reverse complement strand
TTTAGTTTTGGTCTCACATCGGCAATAATCACAACACTAGGATTGATTGTAGGTTTGCATTCAGGTACTCATTCAAGGCTTGTTATTATTGGTGGTATTGTTACAATAGCTATTGCCGATGCTTTTTCAGATGCGGTTGGGATTCACGTCTCTGAAGAATCTGAAGGGAAACACGATACTGTGGAGATATGGGAGTCAACAATATCTACTTTTTTATCAAAATTTGTTTTCTCCATTTCATTTATTCTTCCTATTATATTTTTGTCACTTTCTAATGCAATAATAATTAGTCTTATCTGGGGTTTTTCATTGATTATTATTGTTAGTTATTATACTGCTAGATTAGGAAAATCAAAACCTTGGAAAGTAATCTTAGAGCATTTTATTATTGCATTAGTAGTAATTATTATAACACATTATGTGGGTATTTGGATATCAATCACGTTTAACTTTTAAAAGAGCAATTGTTTTATATTAAATATACATATAAAAACATTGATGAAGTTTATTAATAATCTATTAGCAATCTCTATTATTATTCTACTTATTGTCCCTAATCTTCCTACTGGAATTTCTTCTAGAAATTCTAATTATGAACTGGAATTTGCCCCAAATAATACGATTGTTATAGTAACAGGTTTTGAACCATTTAGTATCTATGATATTAACCCTTCTCAATTAATTGCTGAGGAGCTTGATGGCCAATATATTGAAGGGGCTGAAATAATCGGGATAGTTTTACCAGTAGATTTTGATGCATCTGTTGAAAATATTACAAAAGTTATAGGTAATCATACTCCACAGGTTTTGATAAGTACCGGTCTTTCTCCTCGTGCAAAAAAAATAAATGTAGAAAAGTTTGGAATCAATATAAAGATGTATCCACGTAATGAAAAAAAGTGGTTTATTCCACGTAGGTTAGATCCCTTTGGTCCCTTTATTCGTATATCTTCTCTTGACACAAAAGAAATTGCATCTGAATTAAATAATGCAGGCATTACATCCCGTCAGAGCTATTATGCTGGATTTTATATATGTAATGCTGTTTTATATGGCTCACTGGGCTTTATAGACGAAAAAGATCTTTCCACAAAAGCTGGTTTTATTCATGTACCATTATTGTCTTCACAGGATCCGAAAGGTATGGAGTTAGAAACAATGGTCGAGGCAGTAAAGATAGCGATTAGAACAAGTTTAAAATAAAACCTCGTTGTTGATTATTTTTCGGCTATTTTTAAAAAGTTATATAAAGAAAAAATCACTCTCGATATCTTGTGAGAGATTTAAGCAAGGCACAGATAACAATAGGTTTGTTGGCATATTTTGCTACTATTTGGAATTTAGTTCTTAATATAGATTATTCAAATTTGATAAATGCTTTTGGTTTTATTATACTTCAGCTTATTTTAATTCTTGTTTTATCATATATAATTTTAGCAATATTAGAATGGGTTAGAATATTTGATTTAAAAACAAACTCAGTATTAACACTGATAGTTTTAGTTACTGTTCGGATAATTTCGTCTTTATAGCGCTTTAATTTATAAGAAAAATCACTTATGTATTTTCTGGTCAGTAATATCTTTGAATATGTTTACAGAACCTGTAATTTCCCCATCCATATCAACTATTGGAGATACATTAATTTTAATATGTTTTCTAAGGTAAGGTTCATAGAATTCAAAAACAACTGTTTTTTTTGTTATTCTTATTTGTTGGCATGGGCAATTAGGATATGGTTTATTTGTACCATGAAGTACTTCATAACATTTTTTTCCAATTAATTTTTCAGGTTTATTTTTTAAAAAATCAGCTAATGCCTTATTAATTTTAACAATGTTAAATTCGTTATCATGAATAGATATCATTTCTGAAATTAAATTAAATGTTGTTTTCCAATCCTCGATTGCATTAAACATTTTATCCGCTGCTATTTTCTGTTTAGTAATATCTTCAATAATCAATCCCACTCCAGGTTCGCCATTGTCTAAGGTCGTTGGAATATGTTTTATTTTAAAATAAAACTTTTTTGTTTCATTTTTAAAAGTTGTTTCAATAGAAGACTCTTTTCCATCTAAGGCATTTTTTATGTTAGGAATGAGCTCTGGAATTTTTAAAGATATTTTTAATAAATCGTCTATTTTGTTTCCTAATACTGAATCAAGTTGGATGTCAAATAGATTTAGAAAATTTTCATTTACTTGAACAATCTTTAAATCCTTATCTATAACTATTATAAAATCTGAGATGAAATTTAATATGTTTGATATGGGGACTCTTTTAGATGGGAAAAAAACTTTTGCTGGACCAAAAGCAACCATTTCTGCATGGCCTGATACTAAAAGGATATCTAAATATTTTCCAACAGAATTTCTATTAATCTTGATTTTTCTAGATATGTCTGATATAGTCATTCCTCTTGGATTTTCCTTAAGTATTTTTTTAACTATTGCTAGCTCATTTTGATATAATTCCACAGAATCAAATCAAAAAAACACTATTTATGCATTACGTTTTTGATTACAGTTATGCTATGCAAAGAGAGAAAATTTTATATATCAAATATTTTATTCAGATATTATCTAACAAAAACCTGTATTAAAGAGTGGTGAAGGGATAAGATATGAAGAAACATATTGTTTGCTCAATATGTTTACTAATTAGTTGCAGTAGAAGCACAAATTATTCAGAATTTAATGAGCTAAACAGTCAATGGAGTAATATTATTTATTCCTCCTGTAATTAAAAATTAGAAAACCAAATCTTTGAGAACCAGATGTCTCAACAAACTAAAATTAATGGCGCTTCCTCCCGAATATGAGGTACCTCTTTCCTTCCTCTATGCATCCTGTCTCTCATTTTCCAAGGGGTACCTCCATCCCATCTAAAAAAATTATTTTTATCAGTTTAAAACAGTATTTATGTTATTTCTAATGTTCAAAAATTATAAACTTAATTTAGATAAATTTATAAAATTACTATTCTATTTATAATTAGGTAGAAATGAAGAAATTTCAATTAAAAGTGATAAGTATAGTTTTTGTGTTAATTCTATTTTGTTCCGTAACTACATCAACAGCATCTATTTCAGATACAATAAACCAATCTTTTTTAAATTCAATAAAAACCAATCAATCAGATTTAATCAATATTGCCCCTAAGATAAAAAATATTCTTGATATGATAGACGAAGATCTACTGCGAGAGTATTTGGAAACCTTAGTAAGTTATGGACCAAGAATGACGGGAACTTATGGATGTAAAAAATCAGCTGAATATATTTTTAATCAATTCAATGAAATGAATCTAGAAACTCGCTATCAAAACTGGACTTCTTTTGGTAACATATATCATCCCCGGATTTTTAAAAGCCAAAATATTGAAGGAAAGTTAAGAGGAAATAATTTATCCAGTAACAAAATAATACTGTTTAATGCTCATTACGACACCGTTAGAGTTTCACCAGGTGCAAACGATGATGGTTCAGGTACGGCAGCAGTACTAGCTGCGGCATACGTTTTAAGTAAATTTGAATTTGAACACACATTGAAGTTCATTACTTTTTCTGGTGAAGAGATAGGTTTATTGGGTAGTCAAATTTACGCAAAAGAAGCATATAATAAAAATGACAACATCTTGGTTGACATAAATGCTGATATGATAGGACATGCCGAAACTGCTGAAGGCGGCCGAAAGATGGGTATAACTTCTACTGAAGATGTAAAGTGGTTATTTGATGTTATTGAAAATATAAACGTCGAATATAACATTAATTTCCAAATAAACATTGGTGAAATTGACAGAGATGGCAGAGGTTGGAGTGATTATTTTCCTTTTGTTGAATATGGATATGAAGCATTAGCTTGTTGGGGTGGAGAACACGATCCAAATATGCATACTAAAAATGATGATATTTACAACGTAAATTTTAGTTACCTGATAAATACTACAAGACTAATCGCTGGAACATTGGCATATCTTGCAGATAATTATGATACCTATCCACAAGTTCGTATTGTGTCTCCAAGATTTGGAAAACTGTATTTCGAGGGAAGAGAAAAATTCAATATTACTAAACTTAAAACTGTGATAATAGACGATATATGGATATGGACCGAAGTGAAGTTTGCAACTGTTCCAATTGAACGAGCAGAATTTTATTATGACAATAAATTAAAATTTACAGATACAGAGCCGCCATTTAAATGGCATTTAAACAAATTATCAATTAGAAAACATAGAATAACAGTTATTGTGTATGATAATCTGGGAAGAAAATCAAGTGACTGGAGAGATATCTATTTTATTAATATACTAAAAAATCATTAAACAAATATTATGAGCATTTAGTTTTATATTTTCAAGAGTTAAAAAATTATTAGCGATACAATTGTTTTTAACGGTTAAACATATATGTTTTAAAAAAATGAAACGAGGATTATCGTCATTTGACATATTTGTAATTGTATCAGAACTGCAAGATCTTAGAGGCAGCTATATTGATAAAATATATCACATTCCTCGAGATATAATAGTCATTAGAATAAATAATAAAAAGACAGCGCAAAAAGAAAACATTTTTGTAAAAAATGGCGAACTATTTTGTACAACACAAAAAAAATTTACCACACCTATAAAACCCTCAACATTTGCAATGACATTAAGAAAATATCTATTAAATGGAAGAATAAGCAATATAACCCAACACGAATTTGATAGAATAATAAGAATTGATATTAAAAAGAAAGAAGGGGAATATAGTCTTGTCTTTGAACTTTTTGCAAATGGTAATGTAATATTGTTAGATCCTCAAGGAAAGATAATAATTCCCTTATTTATTCAAAGATGGGCACATAGAATATTGCAGCCACATAAAATATACATGCCACCTCCATCTCAGATTAATCCCTTTAATTTAGATCAAAACAAATTCATTGATTTAATAAAAGAAAGTAATAAGGACCTTGTTAGAACTTTGGCTGTAAAAGTAAACTTAGGTGGTGCTTATGCTGAAGAAATATGTTATAGATCAGGCATTGATAAAAATACAGAATTAATAAAACTAAGTGAAGAATCTATTATAAAAATTTATAACGAACTACAAAAATTTTTGAAAATTTTTTCAGAAAAAAAATTCCAACCAGTATACGTACAAAAAGAGAGAAAAAAAACAGATATTCTACCAACTCCTTTTCAAAGTTATACAGACAGTAAATTCGTTAAAACAGATAGTTTCAACAAAGGCATTCAAGAATTTATTGAAGTTAGACAAATAGAAGAAAAAGAAAAAAGTATTTTTAATGAAAAACTCCAGAAATTGCAAAGACAATATAATAAACAGAAAAAAATAATCGAGGAATACAAGAAAAAAGTAATTCAAAAAAAATCAGAAGGAGAAATTATTTATTTAAATTTTCAAATATGCAAAGAACTCTTAGATGAAATCTCAAGCTTACTGGAGCAAAAAGATAAAAAAGAGAAAATTGAACAAATAAATAGCAAAAATATTGTTAAAAATTTCGACCCGACATTAAATGAACTTATTGTGATTTTAAAAGATAATCAAAATAAAACGCAAGAAATAAAACTAGATTTTCGAAAAACCGTTTCAGAAAATGCAGATAAGGCATATCGTGAAGGTAAAAAATTGCAAGAAAAAATAAATGGCGCGCAAGAATCACTGAATGATACTAGAAAGAAAATAAAAACATTAGAAAAAAAAGTTACTTTAGAAAAAGAAGAAAAAGAAATCAAAAAAGGTAGAACATATTGGTTTGAAAAATTCCGATGGTTTATTTCTACTGAAGGGAACATTATTTTAGCAGGTAGAGATGCAAAAAGCAATGAGCAATTAGTAAAAAAATATCTAAAAGATGGGGATAGGTATGTTCATGCTGACATACATGGTGCACCTAGTTGTATTGTCAAATCCATGGACATTAGTGATAAGAAAATACTTATCTCTGAAAAAACACTTGAAGAAGCCTGTAAGTTCGCTGCTTCATATTCAAAAGCTTGGAAACAATTTAGCGAGGTACAAGTATACTGGGTTCTACCTGAGCAGGTTAGTAAAACCCCTCAAAGTGGAGAATTTTTACCTAAGGGTTCCTTTGTGGTAAGGGGAAAAAGGAATTATCTTAATTGTGCAATAGAAGTTGCTGTCGGGTTAGTTGAAATCAACGGGTTAAAGAGAATAATGGGAGGCCCACAAGAGTCTATAAAGGAAAGAACAGACAAATACGTGGTTTTAAAACCTGGTGTAATGAAAAAAAGCGCTATCTCCAGAAAATTATCAAATATTTTTCATACCTCTGTCCTAGATATAGAACGTGTTTTACCGCCGGGAGAAGTAGCTATTATAAAAACTGCAGGATTTGAGATCAAATAGGTGAAAATTGTGAAAGTTCTATTTAAGGACCTTAAAAAAGGGGAGATAAAACTAATACCAGAGAATCTTGATGATATTTGGCATTTGTATAACATTATTGAAGAAGGAGATTTGATAAGAGCTGTTTCATTTAGAACTGGGGAGCAAAAAGATGACAAAATTCGATCAAAAAAAACTGAAAAAAAACGAATGAAACTCGGAGTACGAGTTGAAAAAATAGGTTTTCATGAATTTTCTAATAGATTAAGAATACATGGTACAATTGAAGAAGGTCCTCAAGATTTAGGCTCATATCATACTTTCAATATTGATTCTGAAAAAATGGATAAATTGACCATAATAAAAAATGAATGGAAATCTTATGAACTTGAGAGGATTAACGAGGCTGTAAAACAACGTATGCAACCTCTTTTTATTTTTGTTTCAATGGATGAAGACAAAGCTACAATAGCAATCTTGCGTCAAAGTGGGTTACAAGAAATTACTGATATTGATTCTAAAAGATCCGGTAAAATGTATGAAAGTAAGGAAAATGAACATGAATATTATGGTAATATTATATCTGTTTTAAAAACTTATAAAAACAAGGAATCTCCATTGGTTGTTGTTGGATCTGGCTTTGCTAGAGAACATTTTATTAAATATGGTAAAACAAAGGATCCTGAAATATTTGAAAATTGTATAAATCATGGCACCGGCCAGTCTGGTCTGAACGGTATAAACGAAGCAATAAAAACAGGACTAATCGAACAAATATCAAAAGATAATCGGGTTTCAATTGAGACACGTTTTATTGAAAAACTTTTTGAAGAAATAAAAAAAGATGGATTGGCAGCTTATGGTGAAGAAGAAGTAAACGATGCTTTAAGTAAAGGAGCTGTCGAAAGACTTCTTATATCTGATGTCATGACAAGAAGCAAAAATGGTGAATTACTGCTACTTTTAGCAGGAAAAACAAATAGTGAATTTACTATAATAAACACGATGCATGAAGCGGGTAAAAAATTCGAAGGAATTGGTGGTGTTGCTGCTCTTTTACGATTTAAATTGTAATTTAGATATATCTACCACAGCCTGTTCCAATTATCATAGATAAATAAGGTGGTACATATTCCTCTTCATTTAAATCGTCAATAGAGTCATTTCCGCTACCTGTTTCTTTGGTTTCTTCTTCTGTTAATGTAGCACTATAATAATCATAGCTTACTTCTAGCTCAAAATCGTTACCACTATCTTTTAATCTTTTTAATATCCTTATTTCTCCGATTTTTACGCTTATTTTTATATCAAATATTTCATTTACCCATTTATCGTTATAATAGGGTTCTTCATTGAGTTTTTCTTCAGCTTCGAATGAATCATTTGCCATTATTGAATCTGTTGATGGCATACCATTGACTGGAATTGCAATTTCTATGTTTCCTTCTTTGGATATTCTGGCGCTTTTTGCACTTTCTTCATACAATGTTCCATCTGGTGTTGTTATTTCCAATGTTAACGTGTCTAGACCAAATCTATTTAGTATCGTTGCTTTATTGTCAACCCAACTTAAATTAAATATTATTTCTTTTAAATTTCCACGATTTATTGAAACTGTGCCTTCATATGGTGTATTTTTCTCTACAAATTCTGAATAAAATATCGAATTTGTTCTTTCATCCCAATCTACACTGTATGTATTTCCCTTAACTATTTTTTCATTTGCTTCTTCTTCCAGTGGATTATATGTAGCAATTCCAATTCCAGAAATAATAATTATAACAACCGCTATTATAATAATTAATTTATCATTCTTTTTCAGATTTATCATGAGGACACCAATCTTGTTATATACCTAGGTCAAATACTTTGGTCTTCCTGTAATTAATAGTATGTATACTTATTTATTAAATTTTTCCTTTTTTATTAAAATTATATTACTTTTAATTAAAAATGATATTTATTTAGTCAGTTATTATTGGAATATTTCTACCACATTTCTTACATTTACCATTATTTAACCCTATTACTTTGGCAGAAAAACCATAACGATCAACAATTTTAAAACCACAAGAAGGACATTTTGTACTCTCATATTCCCCATGAGGGACATTTCCAATATAAGGAAATAAAACCCCAAAGCTTCTTGCAATATCATAAAATTTTAATAAAGTATCAATTGGAGTAGGCGGCACATCTATCATCTTATAATCTGGATGAAAACGTGAAAAATGGACTGGTGTATTTTCACCAAGTTTTTCTACAACCCATTGACAGAACTTTTGTATATCGTTAATTGAATCGTTTTTACCTGGTATAACAAGATAGGTAACCTCAATATGAATACCCAGTTTTTTTGCAATTTCACACGTGTTTAAAACCGGTTCTAACCTGGCTTTACAAATTTTTTTATAAAAACTATCATCAAATGCCTTAACATCGACATTCATTGCATCTAAATAATTAGATATTTCTTTTAGAGGATCTTCATTAATATATCCATTAGTAACATACACAGTGTAAAGACCTGCTTCCTTGGATAATTTTGCGGAATCATAACAATATTCGTGCCAAATTACAGGTTCATTATAGGTCCAAGCAATACCCCTACAATTATACTTTTTTGCCATATCCACCGCGGCTTGAGGAGAAATTTCATTTAAAGACAAATCAACAGGTGTAGCTCTAGATATCTCAAAGTTTTGACAATGGGCACATCTAAAATTACAGCCGACTGAACCTAATGAAAAACAGGATGAGCCGGGGTAAAAATGGTATAAAGGTTTTTTTTCGATCGGGTCTTCATGAACTGATGAACAAGAACCATAAATCAACGAGTAAAGTTTTCCATTTTCATTCTTTCGCACTCCACAAATCCCGCTTTTTTCATTATTTATTGTACAGTTATGTGGACAAAGAAAACATTGAACAATATTATCGATATTAGATTCCCAAAATCTAGCTTGTTTTTTCATGATTATTTTTCATGAAATATTTACTTATTAATCTTCTCCAAGTATCATTTCTCTATAGCTTAAGAGACGACCTCGAAGGGGATATCTATCGGTTATCTGGGGTTGCATAGAACTAAATTCTTTGTAAATTTCATCAGTTCGAAGTTTATAGCAGGCATAGTAGAAGGCTTCTTCAACTGAGGTTTTTCCATTTTTAAAAAATTTAAGTAACGTCGGTCTACCCATTTTAAATAACCCTGGTTTAAATCCATCTGCATTACCTGTTTGTAGTCCTTCAAACCATAATAATGTAAACAACGGTCCTTGTGTTGTACTTGCAAATCCTTTTCGAAATTTACTCGATCCTGAAATTACTATCCTTCCGGAGCGTGGAATCCCAGATCTTAACATTAAAGAAGTTGGAATATTAAGTATTGTTTTGTCGGCAAAACCTCCACAAAAACATGCATCTATAATTATGCAAACTTTGGTTGATTTTAATGGGCCTAATATATCACCTAATTCTTTATCACTTAGTAGGTCATCCCATAAGAAAATTTGACTTCTTTCAAAAAGTTTGCCACCGGTGATAGTATTATTTATATTACCGTAACCGTGATTGAAAATCCATATGAAGACTTCACTGTCCCTATAATTATTTGATTCATTTATTATATGCGTAATAGAGTTTACAACGTTGTTTTTTGTAGCACTGCCATAGGTAATATCGTATTCATGGCTGCGTTGCTGAAGTGTCATTATTTTTTTACCGTAACCATTATCTTCTCTAAGCCAACCATCATCAAATAGAATAATGATGTTTGATGTGGCATAGTTACTATTTTCAATAAAGTAGCTAGCAACATCTTCTGCTAGATATAATCCACCGTTGCCAAGTTTACTTTCATTGTCCTGCGGAAAGTTTGATGCTACAATAAAAATTGCCCATTTATGTGAATCAGTTTCAACAGTTAATGGATTGTCTACCTCTATTGATATTTTTTGCACATCAGAATAGTCCTTTCCATCCCATGACCTTGCTGAAATAGTGTATATTCCGTCCTTTAATTCAAAAACATTCCAGTCGTAACTCCATTTAGTAGTTTCTTCGACTATTAACCATTTGTTATTATCGATTTTTAATTCTACTTGGACTAAATTATTGTCACCATCAGGGTCAGTTGATGTACCACTTATAATTACTAGATTAAAGACTTTCTGATTATTGGTTGGATAATTAATAGTAATAATTGGTTTTTTGTTGGAATTCTTATCTTCTCCTATGCATCCGGAAAAAAGAGGAATAAGTAATATAATTATAATCAATATTGAAGCAGATTTTTTATGCATTTTATATAGTATTTTTGTTATTATTACTTTAAAACATTTATGTAACAAATATTACCCATAATTAATCTTTTTTATTTAGTTATAAAAATCAGGTAAAATGTTTTAAAGAATATGGGTTTTAAAGTGTTCATAGCCCATATTTTCAAGCGGTTTTCTAACTTTGCCGTCATAAATATTGATTTTTTTATTCTTGGTTACCTTTCCAATAGCAGTAAGTTCTCCACCAATTTTTTTCAAGGATTCTTCTGTTTCTTTGAATTTATTCTTTTGAAGAGTCAATAAAAGCTCGTAATCTCCTCCAAAATGAAATGCAATTTTGTGTATGTCCAATTTTTTCCGTTCTTTTTGTAGTTCGATTAATTCAGTTGATATTGGAATGTCATTAATGTTAATTTCAAAACCTGTGTTGTTAACTTCTTGAAGTTGATATAAAGAAGATGATAAGCCATCAGATATATCCATACAAGATGTCACACATTTTAGTTTTGCCAATTCTTTCCCCTCTTTTATTCTAGGTTTCGGCTCAAATAATAATTTAGTAAGTTTGGCTTTATGAATTTTACTTTTTAAACTATAATATCCTGCACCTGCTTTTCCAAGAGAACCTGTTACAGCTATAATATCTTCAGGTTTAGCCCCTTTTCGAGACATAAAAATATCTTTTTCGACAATTCCAATAGCTGTACCACAAATATTAATCTCGCTGGATTCTTTCATATCGCCACCGATAATATATGTACCAAATGTTGTCGCGCAGATGTTTGCTCCTTTTGCTAGTTTCTTTAAAAAATCCTCTGAAGTTTCTTTGGGTAAGCCAAATGATAAAACTAATCCAAGAGGTGTTCCTCCTTTTGCAGCAATATCACTTAAATTAATTGAAACAATAAACCATCCTATTTGAAATGGTGTCATTTCTTTTAGAATATGGGTTTTTTGTGAAATCATATCTGTAGAAACAAGTAAATATTTTTTACCAATTTCTAAAGCAGCACAATCATCACCAATTCCAACTGCAACTTCTCCTTGCATAAAAATGTTTGAAATAAGATGTATTGCTTTTCTTTCTCCCAAATCTGAAAGTTTTTTCATATTATACTACAAGTACGTTTTCACTCAAAAAGTTTATCACAAAATAGCGTTTTATTATTTTGATTATGAGGCGATATTTTGAAAAAAATGACTTATTCTGATAGCGGCGTTGATATTAGGAAAGAAGAACAGGCAATAAATGCAATCCTATCTGGAATTAAATCACACAGAATGGGAATAGGCAGACCTTTAGGTGGACATTATGCAGGAATGATAGAATTTGGGGAGTATGCACTTGTATTATGTACTGATGGTGTTGGAAGTAAGGTAAAAATCGCCTCTGAACTAAAAAAATGGGATACTGTAGGTATTGATTGCATTGCAATGAATGTTAATGATGCAATCTGCGTAGGTGCAGAACCTTTAGCGTTTGTCGATTATCTTGCAATTGATGATCCTCAACCTGAAATTACTAGAGAGATTGGAAAAGGACTTGAAAAAGGTGCTGAACTATCAAATATATCAATTATTGGTGGAGAGACAGCGTCTCTTCCTGATATTATTAATGGTTTTGATTTAGCGGGAACTTGTCTTGGATATGTTAAAAAAAGCGATATTGTAACAGGTGAATCGATACTGCCAGGGGATATCATTATCGGACTGGGAAGTAGTGGTATTCATTCAAATGGATATTCACTAGTAAGAAAGGTCATAGAACAAAAGGATATATCTTATAATGATGTTTTTCCAAAAGGACTGTACGGTGGAAAAACAATAGGGGAAATACTATTAACTCCTACCCAAATTTATGTCAAAGAAATTGTAAATTTGTTGAAAAAAGTTAAAGTAAATGGACTAGCTCATATAACTGGGAGTGGGCTTTTAAATCTTCCCCGCCTTAATAAAAAAGTAGAATTTGTTATCGAAGATCCGATTGAAATACCTCCTATTTTTACGTATATACAAAAACAAGGTAATATAGATGAAAAAGAAATGTATCAAACATTTAACATGGGTATGGGATTTTGTGTTGTTTTATCTGAAAAATATCTCGATGAAGCTATTGGAATCCTTAAAAAATACTCTGGTGTAGAGGTCAAAGTTGTTGGAAGAATTGGAAAAGGAAAAGGTGTTAGAATTCCCTCTCGTGGATTAGTGTTTTAAGTTAGATATAATATAAGATGGATAAATCCAATCATTATAGGTTGATGTATCAAATATATTACCAATGAATGTCGTCCTAAAAAGGATAGAATTTTGACAATTTTTAATGTGGAAAGATCTACCAATAGAAATTTTCTTTTATATTCTGGATATAGTGTGTTGCCAATAAAAATTCCTAGGAGTACCACACCGAACCAGGGTAGAATTGGATAATAATCAACTGTGTAGAAAGTAGATGGTGTAAATCCAAGCCAAAGCAACCAGTAAAAATCAAAGGTGAAATTATTTAATTGTAATCCGAACAGAATCAGAATGATTCCGAGAATCAGATTTGGATAACGAAGCTTTAAAAAAGGATATGAAAGTAAGATGGAAATACCTATGCAATGTAGTACACCAAAAACAATAAAACCATTGTGTAAATAAATCCAGGTTCCTAGTGTTATTACCATGCCTAATCCAAAAATCTTGAAACCTCTCTGTAAATATTTTGTAAAAACCTGTTTTTTTGTTAAATTATTTTTTATTCTATTGTAACTTAGCGAGAGAGACAAACCTACTAATAAAAGAAAAATTGAACCAACAGTATATGCATAAATAAGAAAAAACCCTGAATAAAGGCTTATTTTGTAGATACCAAAAAAGTTAAGATCATATAAAAAATGGAAAAAAAACATCATAATTATTGCTATTCCGCGTAAAAGGTCTATTTCCCAAAATCTTTGCTTTATATTTTTATTCACTGTGACTTGGAAGGACCACTATTTTATTAAGATGTTTACATAAATGAAAGTAGCGGGGAGTGGATTTGAACCACTGCTCTACGGGTTATGGGCCCGTCGGGATTTCCTGACTACCCCACCCTTATAGGCATTTTTATAATAAATGCTCGCTATGATGGGTAGCCCAATATGCCCCGCCATAAATGCGAAATGTCTCTCGTGAATGTTATTTCTTGTACTTAAATCTAGTTCTAAAGTTTATCTTAAAATGCTTTATCTATTTGATTACTAATCAATTAGTTGAAAAGGAAACCAAATAGATACAAAAAGAGGATTTGCTGAGAGAACTGTTCTATTATTTTATTAGTGCTTGTAATTTTTTATAATGAACCGTTTTATTTTTTATAGAAATATACGTTTTTAGTTGATTTTATGTAGCAAGCAAAATAATTATTTTTTCTAAGATATGCTAATGCGTATTTCATTCTATGCAATATTTCCTTCCATTTTATTTTTGGTTCCATCTTAGCTGCGGTTGTACCTTCCTGAGAGGAAAAAGAGAAGATGCTGCCGAAGTCAAAAGGTGTTTTTTCAAAAAGATCTAATGTTTCTTTGAATTCGTCAAAAGTTTCTGTGGGGAAACCAACTAGTAGATGTACACCGATTTCTAATTCAGGGTCAACTTTTTTTAAACTTAAAATAGTGTCTTGTAATTTTTCCTTTGTATATGGCCGGCGCATTAGTTTAAGAATCCTATTATTTCCAGATTGAACTGAGAGTAGAATAATTTTTATTTTTTTTCTTTTTAAAATCTCCTTAAATTCTTTTGCATATTTTATAATCCACATCGGATGAAAATTCTTCAACTCTATCTTGTAATCTCCTTCTATTTTTATCATCTTATCCAATAGTTCTGGAAGACTACTTTTGATATCTATCCCGTAGTGTCCAATATCATCTGCTTCTAGGACAAAATGTTTAAAACCTTTTTCTAATCCAAGTTTGAATTCTTTTATACATTCGTCGATTGGTTTGCTCTTTAGAGGCCCAACTGCTTTTCTAATAGCACAGTAGGAACAATTATGTATACACCCTCTTGAGATAAATATACAAAATATATCCTGATGGGGATAAATCCTATTGAATGGGAATATTTTTTCAAAATTTTCTCCAAATATAGTTTTTAAGATATGGTTTTTGAACCAATTATGGCTTTTCTCTATTGATTTGATAGATCTGGAAATTCTTCTAAGGATACCTAAAAAAGAGCGTTTATTGAAATTACTCCACATTGAATGTGCGTCTTCTAAATCTCCAAGTTTAGTTTTTTTATTACTGAATATATCATTGATTCTATCTAGGTCCCTTGTGGGTATTATCCTGCCGTCAAAGATCTTAGATAGTTCTTCTCCGATTATATCTTGTATACAGCCGGCAATGATTAACTCTGCATCATATTTTTTAAAATCTTCGATCATTTTCAAACATGTATCAGATACACTCTTAACAAATCCACATGTAAAATAGATTATATAATCTGCTTCTTCGGGATCATTCACAATTTTATAACCATTCCCGGTTAGATAATTATAGATTTTCTGAGCATCAAGGTTCCGTCTTTCACAGGCGCTTGAGAATAAAAAAACTTTTTCCCTAGTCACTGTTGCATTTCTGCTTTTTTCCATACCGGTGTACTATGTAATATGTTATTTAAAATTATCGAGTATACTTTATAGAATATTATGTTTTAGGAAGGAACATATGTCCTGTCCTAATACGGGTTATATTTGGAGTGGTTTCCATAAAAATTTATATACCAAACAATAGATAGATATAACGATAACATGGGGAGGAACTCATGCAAAAAACCTTACTCAGAAAAGGAATTGCTTTCATTGTTATTTTCTTATTCGTTGGAGTGAGTGTTATTCCTTCAACTAGTACCATTGTTGAAAAGAAATCCAATATACTAACCCTTAATGAAGGCAGTTTGTCGGGTTATGTCAACGACACCTCTATGAACCCACTAGAAGAAGCAAGAGTGCGGGTATGTTTTCACGGCACATATGAAGAGAATTATTCAGATTCCTCAGGATATTATCATGTAACCAATATCCCAATATGCAATTGCACAAAGAACTGTACTGCATTCAAGGAGGGCTATAAATCTGAATGTGTCTGGCTTAGTATTTATGAGGACACAATCTACGACTTTGTATTAACACCTAGTAAAAAGTTGTATGTTGGTGGTTCAGGAGAAGGTAATTATTCTAAGATTCAGGATGCGATAGACAACGCAAGTGATGGAGATACTGTTTTTGTGTATGATGATAGCTCACCATATTATGAAGGGATTGTGATAAATAAGGATATTAGTTTAATTGGAGAAGACAAAGATACTACTTCAATTATCGGTGATTATCCTTATGCTTATGCTTATGATACTATTGATGTAATATCTGAAAACGTAAATATTATGGATTTAACTATTAAACACATAGGTGAAGGATGGAATCTTGGGGCTTGTATAGAATTGGAAAGCCATGATTTTACAATATCAAACTGTATCCTTTATGGTAGTGGGGTTTGTATAGATGATGATGAAGGAGGTTCAGGGCATAATATAATTACTAATAACACGTTTAAGGCAGGAATTGTCGGAATATTTATTGATTCAGAGTATAACACATTTGAAAACAATGAGTTTTTTGATTGTGGCTTAAGTGGGATTGATATTCGTTCTTCTAATAACACCGTATCATTTAACACGTTTTCAGATTCTGACCTTTGGATTGGTGTGGCATCAATAGCACATAATAACAATATCATTGGGAATATTTTTACAGGTCACTTTTGTTTGATAAGCTCTCCATATAACTCATGTATTGAAAATACGTTTTATGATGGAGGTTTTTTAATACAATCTGGTTCTAATGTTATTGTAAATAATACAATTAATGGTAAACCTATCAGATATATGGATGGAAAAACAGATATACTTATTAATAGTGGTGATTACGGTCAGATACTATTGACTGGTTGTGCCAATATAACAATCTCTCAACTTAATATATCAAATACATATCCTTCACCAATCCAATTGTTCAATTGTAGAAATTGTTGCATAGTTGATAACAAGTTCATTTCAGATGTGTGGATTTCCTCAACCAATTATACACTCATTTCCAGAAATAATATTTGCAAGGATACGAATACTAATGTTGGAGTTATTATCGATGAATATTCAAACCATAATATCATTTTAGATAATATCATAAAAAATTGTGGATATATTGGTATTGCTTGTGATGGTTCATACAATAAAATTTTGAATAATACGGTAGTCGATAACGGTTTTCTATTACCAATTCCTTCAGCGTTCAATGGTATTGGGGGAATAATTCTCGAAAATATATGTGAAGGTAATATAATCTTAGGTAATTTAGTCAGTTCAAACAAAAATATTGGAATTGGCATAATAGGCACAGGATGGCTAAATACGCCAAATGAAGGACCAACAAACACATCGGTAGTTGGAAATATAATAACTGGCAATATACGAGGCATATCAATACTATATTCTGATAATAATTGTATTTCACAGAATAACATTACCCATAACATTGACGGGGTCAATCTATATAAAGCCTTTAATAACACTGTAGTTGCTAATAATTTTCAGAATAACATACGACAAGCTTCATTCGTTGGTTGTAAAGATAATTTATGGAAAAACAACTATTGGGGGAGACCTCTATCGAGACCAAAGATTATTTTTGGAAGGATAGGGCGTTTTATTAATCTTATCCCATGGGTTAACTTCGATTGGCATCCTGCAAAAGAACCATATGACTTAGGAGTGTAAAATGAAGAAATATCTTGCAGTAATTGTTATCCTCTTGTTCATAGGACTTGCAGTTGCACCTTCTATTAATGCCAATGTGAGTAAGGAACATTTGGTTGAGTTTACTACAGAAGTATGTGGGTTGAATTGTGGGAAACAGACTGTTAAACTTACTCAAGAAGAAGCAGAAGAGGTTGAGGCATTATTCGATTCTATCAGAGAAAGGTTGAATGCAACTGAATCTAGAGACAAAGCAGAGGAGATATTCAAGGAAGCAGTTGTGGAACTGGACAAGTATGGTTTGCTTGGTGGACTGAGTATAGAACAGGCACAAAAACTGGTTACTGGTGGATATCAGGATTCAAGAATCGCTCATTTTATGGAGAATTTGTCGGATAATATTCAAGCTGATGATGATGTTAACTTTTTTTGTCAAATTGTAGGAAACGCAGATGACGGCATTTATTTCCATAAATTCCGCCTCATATTTCATGTTCAAATAATTTTCCTAATGTATTTTTTAACAGAGTTAGCGAGGTCATTTGGATTAACAGAATATTCTGTTTTACTTCTTTTTTTGCCTTATCTTTGGGCTTATGATGTTTATAGTCAAACAATTTATCCTTATAGACCTATTTGTATCACTAATGTGATTGATTTTAACGACATATGGGGTGTAAAAGGAGAATTATTAAGTAAAGGTCTACTAGGTGAAAAAGAATGGAATGGAACGCTTTGGGGGAAACTTTCATTTGGTCAAATTATATATTCCATAATGGGTGGAGGTCAACGTTCAGCGATTTTTGGATTCAATGGAATAAGAATTCCAATTATTGATTGGTTGACTTTCAGAACAAAAGGATATCATTATCTTGGTCATGCTTTGATGGTAAAAGTTAGTTCAGAGAAAAAAGAGATTTAGAGAATCAGCATATTTTAGATGAAAAAAACTGTTTAATTCTATTGTTATTGTTCAGTGTTAATCTGTTACAAAGATTTAAATATAACAGCCTCTATGAGAATACAAAAAGGGGGAAATAGAAAAACGAAATATATGTTTAGGAAAGGATTGGTAGTTGCTGTAATTGTTCTTTTCATTGTAATAAGCGTTATTCCATCAACTGGTACATTGGTTTTTGATGATGATACAACGCCACCTCTTACAACCTGTTCTCTAGACCCACCAGAACCTAATGGAGATAATGGGTGGTATGTTAGCGATGTTAATGTGACGTTGAATGCTACTGATGATATGTCTGGAGTGAAAGAAATCAGATATAAGATTAATGGTAAACCAGGTAACATTTCAGGTAGTTATGGAACATTCACCATATCAAGAGATGGTGAGGACATCCTAATTGAATACTATGCAATCGACAATGCTGGAAATGAAGAGGACATCAATTCATGTAATATAAAAATAGATCAAACAAAACCACAAATTGAAATAGGTTTGAAAATTGAATCTGGGGAAATCTTTATTACGGCAAATGCTTCGGATTGGGAAAGCGGAATGAATCGGGTAGAATTTTGTTATTGTAATGATTCACAAGAGGCTGTATATGGAGCAGGACCCTTTTATCAATGGAAATGGAACGAAACCAATATGAGTGAATATAAAGAATATAGCGCTGATGGATTTATTATCAATCCTGAGTTCATTGATAAAAACATTACATTTTTTGCGATAATACTTTTCATTGAAAATTTCACTTTTAATAGTTACGAGGGGACCTATGTTGTTAGCTATGATAATGCTGGGAATTGGATGGATGACCATTTCATAATTATTACACCATGTCTTACACCTTTTCGAAAAATATGTTTTTTTCAAAAGGTTTCATTACCTAGATATTATGACGGGTATTTAGGAAAATTCTTTGTTAGTGCTTTTTTTAGAACTTGGGATTAGAGAACAATCATATTATCTTGAAAAATCTATAGCGTATTTTTTTGTTCGAAAAAAGAGATCGAAACAATTTTTTAGATTAAATGAAACTCATACATTAAAAAATTATCTTTATTCATTAAGTCAGAGTCTGATTTGATTTTAAAAAATAATTCATTACCTTTACATCATAAAATTTACTTGATATAACTTGAAAGTAGAATAATGAGTTGCTATTTGGTTTAATAATTATTTCTTTTGATTGATTGTATACCTATAATCTGTTCAGTAATAACTTTTACTGTTTTTATTTAATACCAAACATTTAAATTTAGTTATCCAATTACAATCTTATAGAACACAATAGGGAGAATTAGAAGATTATGAAAAAAAGTGGATTTTTAATAATGAAAATTGTTCTAGTTGTTTTAATAACGGTTGTCTTAGTATCTAATAGTGCAATTGCTTGTGATTGCAATTTACCTAAAAAGCCTATGAGTGCCCCTGAATTGTTACATCGTTTTGTTAACCTTTTTAAGACGAATTTTGATGGAATGGATTCTG
>SMTZ1_10002167_pt1 | contig 19888 bp, 19 predicted proteins | sample DeeMarSWOR136_30_FD_25667 | JGI IMG/M metagenome (IMG submission 25667) | reverse complement strand
ACCAAAGACATTCTGGGGAAAGCCCACACCGTTATGGCCGAGGGAGGTATCAACGCGGCCTTAGCAAATTTAGATCCAGATGACTTATGTGAAATTCATGCCCAAGACACATGTAACGCTGGGGCATATCTTAATAATCAGCACCTCGTAAAAATCCTAGCAGAAGCAGCCCCTCAAAGGGTCTTTGATTTAGAAAATTTTGGTGCCATTTTCTCAAGAACCCCTGATGGCCTTATTATGCAGCGACCTTTTGGTCATCAAACTTTTCGACGAACATGCTACGCCGGAGACCGAACGGGCCATGAAGTTCTGGCAACATTGACTGAAGAAATTCGGCGGCGACAAATCAATGTTGTCGATGAAGTCTTTGCAACGGCATTGCTTCGGAATAAGAATCGGGCAACGGGTGTTTCTGTATTAGAGATTCGAACAGGAAAGTTCCAAGTGTATCGGGCGCCTGCAATTGTCATGGCTGCTGGTGGCGCTGGCCGGATTTATAATGTAACAACAAATGCCCAAGCGGATGTTGGCAGTGGATATGCGATGGCATACAAAGCCAATGTAGAGCTCATCGATATGGAACAGTTTCAATTCCATCCAACAGGAGCTGCCATACCTCCTGCCGCACGGGGGCGTCTCGTTACAGAAGGCGTACGTGGTGAAGGAGGAATCCTTCTAAATAAGGATGGGGAACGGTTTATGAAACGCTACAACCCTAGACTTATGGAACTAGCTGGGCGTGATGAAGTCGCAAGGTCGATTGCTACGGAAATCCGAGAAGGTCGGGGAACAGAAAATGAGGCAGTATACTTAGACATTTCTTTTCTTCCTGAAAAAATCATCGAAGAACGGCTTCCCACAATGCTAGAAGATTTCCTCGACATTGGAATCGATATTCGTAATGAACCAATGGAAGTGACTCCGACGGCTCACCATGTCATGGGAGGATTAAAGATTGATTCATCCACAGGAACCAATCTCCATGGTCTGTTTGCAGCAGGTGAAGTTGCTGGCGGTGTACATGGCGGAAACAGATTAGGTGGAAATGCTCTTGCTGCTGGTCAAGTATTTGGTAAAATCGCGGGTGACTCCGCAGCTGCTTATGCTGAAACCAATCCACCTCCTTCTCTTGATAGAGATGCAATAGAAGTAGAATTTTCCCGTTTAACAGCTCCTCTTGAAAGAGAAGAGGGTGTTGGTCCCGCAGAGGAAACTAAGCAGCTTCAACGTAACATGTGGGATAATGCGGGGCTATTCAGAAATGAAGAAGACCTAAATGCAGCACTTAATTTTATTAACCAGCAAAAGAAGCGCGTCGATTCCGAACTTACTGTGCAGAATAAGGCTACACGGTATAACACGGAGTGGATTTCTGCACTTGAATTGCAAGATATGATCCTCGTTGCGGAAATGATTGTACGTTCAGCATTATTACGAAAAGAGTCTAGAGGTGCACACTATCGAACGGATTATCCTTCTCCCGACAACAAACGACAGTTCAGTAATATTGTTATTTCGAAGCAACGGGAGAAAATGATTCTCAAACGTATGCCTGTTGCAATTACAAATTGGACACCACCATGGATGAAAAACTAGCCTAACCTTGAGGTCACAATCAATGGGTAAAGAACAGATGGTTAAATTCAGAGTTCAACGCTATAATCCTGATATTCAGGATAAACCGACATATACCACCTACGATGTTCCATACACTGATAGGCAAGGTGTGCTTGATGCTTTGCATTTTATTTTCCGAGAACTGGATTCCTCGTTGGCATATCGTTGGAACTGTCGGACTGGTCAATGTGGTTCGTGTGCAATCACCATAAATGGCATACCCGGTCTAGCATGTCGCACGGTGGTTGATCCTTCTCAAGATTACGTTTTAGAACCCTTACAAAACTTCCCAATTATTCGTGACCTCGTTGTTGATCTTGGACCCGGGTTTCAACGATTAGACAAACTCCGACCTTATTTGGAACGAACCTCAGCTCCAGATCGTCCAGAAAAATTGACACGGGAAGAAATTTCATCTGCGATGGAACTGCGTGCATGTATTGAATGCTTTTCTTGTTATGCAGCCTGTCCGGCAGTAGCTTCAGCGAAGCAAGAATATCCTGGTCCCATTGCCATGCGAGAATTAGCCAGTTTCGAATTCGATCCACGTGACCAAGGTGATCGCGTTCAACTTGCGGTCAGTAGTGGGCTTTACGATTGCACAAGCTGCGGTATTTGCAAAGAAGTGTGCATTCCCAAACACATAGATACTCGGCGAACAGCTGTTGAGGGGCTCCGTGCCCTCGCAGTAGAACGTGAGATGGGTCCTCTTGAAGGTCATCAAGGATTCATTAATCAAATAAAGGAAACAGGATATGCGGTGGATGTAAAAACAACACCATTGACCGATCAACTACCCGAAGTTATCGAGGTTTCAAATCCGGTGGATGAAGTATTATTTTTCCCTGGGTGTCTCATTAACTTGCGTATCCAGCACATTGGAATAAACATCGTCGAAGTGTTGAAACGTAATAACGTTAAGGTACATATCCCCAAGGATTTTGTTTGCTGTACTAGTGTAGCATTTCGCACTGGTGCTCGTTCAATCGCCTACGATATGGTGATTCGAAATACAGAATATTTCCAGAAACTTGGGGTTTCCAAGGTCGTCTCTCTTTGTCCTGGTTGTATGTCAACTATCAAACAAGACTGGCCTGTTGTGCTTCACGAGAAGAATAAGCCACCATACGAGTTCGAACCTTTCGATATCACAGAATATCTGGTAAACCAAATTGGCTTAGAGAAGATTAACCAAAAAGATCTCAAACCACTCCCAATTCGGGTCGTTTATCATGATCCTTGTCACCTCAATCGGCATCAAGGCATATCTGAGGAACCTAGAAAACTAATTCGAATGATTCCTGGTATTGAATTCATTGACATTGAAGACAGTGATCGATGTTGTGGTGCTGGTGGTGGCGTTCGAGCTGGGCGTCGAGATTTATCCGAAGATATAGCTGGAATAAAATTTGAGATACTAAGCGAAGCTAAACCCGATGTTATTGCCACCTCCTGCTCTTTTTGTTACATCCAGCTAATGGACGAAGTAAAGAAAGCCAATTCCGATATCAAAATCATGAATGTCACAGATCTTCTCGCTGCCTCATATCGAGGCGACACCCTCAAATAGGGCGATTCAGATTCCTGCTAATTTATAAATACGTTCTCGGTTCCTTTCGACATTTGTGCTTATCTGTTCAAAGAGGTTTTCTCCTGTAGAATCAATGGAAATGATCAGAGGTCCGAACTTTTCTACCTCCATAATCCAAAGCGCTTCAGGCATACCAAGGTCAAGCCATTCCACGCTTACTATTCGACGAATCGCCTTTGCTGCTAATACTGCAGCACCGCCAGTGAAGGCCCCATAAACGGCACCGAACTGTTTCATTGCCAAGGCTGTTTTGGGGCCCATTCCTCCTTTTCCAATGATAACACGAACACCAAAAGCTTCAATGAATTTGTCTTCGAACATCTCCATCCGCGTGCTTGTTGTCGGACCCGCGGCTACAATCTCCCATCCAGACTCCGTTTCTCTCACAATGGGTCCACAATGAAAAACACATAAGCCAGAAGGATCAAACGGCAGCGCCTTATTCTCTTTAGACCATTCAAGGGCTCGTTCATGGGCTTCATCACGGGCAGTGAATATTGTCCCTGTTATGTATACAATGTCATTTACGCGAAGCGTTCGAATGGTCTCTTCCGAGATTGGGGTAGTTAAGTCGTAGGTTGGCATATAGATCAGACCTCATGTGAAGTAAATGTCACTTTTCCTTCCTTTGAAATAATAGCCGAGGCACGTCTGGCAGCCCAGCATTGGACGGCAAGACCAACAGGAAATGAAGCAGGATGTCTCATCGCTACATCGATATGTACATCCAAAATTGTAGTGTCTCCACCTAAGCCCATGGGGCCAATACCTGTCTCATTAATGGCAGAAAATAGATCTTTCTCCAACTTAGCAATTTTCGCATTTGGATTGTGTTGACCCACCGGTCTAAGCAATTGTTCTTTTGCGATTTTCATGCAGATGTCCGCCCCTCCTCCTATCCCAATTCCAAGAATTGTTGGTGGGCAAGGCTTAGCCCCTGCCTCGATTACTGAATCAATTATGAATTTCTTCATTCCATTCAATCCTTGTCCAGGAGTTAGCATTCCTAGCTTACACACATTCTCTGATCCTCCCCCTTTTGGTAATGCAGTGATTTCTAGATCTGATCCATCAACTACCTTCCAATTAATCCAGGGAATGTAAAGACCAGTGTTATCTCCTGGGTTCTTATGCAAAATAGGATCTACGGTATTAGGTCGTAGTGGAATTTCCTGCGTTGCTCTCTTAACTGCTTGGTCGATGATGAGTGGAAGTTGGTGAAGTAGGGGGAATTTCGAACCGACCGTTAAATAGAATATCTGGATCCCTGTATCTTGACACATTGGAATAGCGTTTTTCCTTGCAAGATCTATATTATCTAAAATGGCTCTTAGTTGACTCTTAGCAGTGCTATTGGTCTCTTTTGCTAATGCACGTTCAAGACCTTCAGAAACATCCGAAGGTAAATTAGTTACAGCCAGCCGAAGAAGGGTCACGATAGTGTCTTCTAATATAGAACTCTGCATTCTCAACAGCTCCTAATTCAGGATACCTGAGAATGCAAACCTACGTTCCTATTTTTTTAGGTTGTGCAAGATTTGATCCCAGCAGAATTCGTCGCAAAACCCCTTGCAAGATTTCAATGGTGAATGAACCTTGTGTGGCTACCGTTTCAAAAATCTGCGATGTGCCGTTAAGTCCAAGAGTATTGATGAGTTCAAATCGGCTAATCATAGGCCAAATATCCCGCTTATTTAAGGCAAAGATTACTGGGATTTCATCCCCCAGCCGATCTCCAAAGAAACCCTTGAGTTCTTCCCAACATCGTTGGTTTTCCTTTACTAAATTTGGATTAGACTCCGCTACGAAGACGATTCCATCAGTTCCTGCAAGAACGGTCGAGCGCGTTTCTGCATAATAATCTTGACCAGTTGCTGACCAAATATGAATCTGAATAACCCATTCACCATGTGAAAGCTCAATGGGTCCATAATCAAAAAACAGAGTTCTACCAGAAGTTGTCTCGATGGATTCTAGCCGAGATAAGATATTAAGACGGGAAAAAAGGGCACGAATGCTTTCTGTTTTTCCACTCATGGCAGGGCCGTAATAGACGATTTTTGTTTGAATGACTCGTTGGCTCCAATCAATTAGCACTCTTTTTCCTCCAGATTAGATTGTCCAGAATCCCTCTAGTCGATCTCCAAACGCTTGTCCTGTCCCGTCTTGTACAGAGGTCTGGAAATCTTCGCCCCATTCAGCTATGATGAACTCCATCAGGCGGTTTATAGTCGCTCCTTTGTAGTCCACTGCCTGCTGAAGCATTTTATCAGATATTACTGACTTGACTCCTACTCCTTGTAATAACCGAAGTCGTAATAAAATAATCATGACTCTCCAGGCTGCCTCTACAAACGCCTGGATGTGTTCACGGTAAAGGCTTTGTCGGATACGTTCTTCCTCTTGGTTGAGATCAACCAGGCTCTTTTCAAGCCGTTCACTTACTTTGCCTTGTGCAGCTCTCTTTAGGATTCTAGTTATTCTTTCAATCTTGGTGCGTGTTTCGGAAGTAACCTTTTCTAGCAATTTGTGTTCAAAATTCGTTTCAGAAAACGTGCTCGAATCTCCATTAGATTCGATTTTAAGTTTACCTTCACTGAACCGCAGAGTCAATGGAAGAACAGAAGACTTGGCTAAGAACTGCTTGATTTCTTCCAGATGTACTTGATCAGTTGCTATTACCCATCCTTTATAATCTGTAATCTGGTTTGAGACAAGGTGCGCCGAAGATGATGGGGCACGATAAATCATTCGCTCTCCGTTATAGTCACCCTTTTCATGGTGAACCATCTGCTCATGTTCTGAAAAGGATACAAAATCTGATCCGAAAACCATCTCGCGACGATGTGGCACAAGCTGAACCAACGACTCAGCAACCGAATCCACAGATTCTGGCAAATCACCATAGATGATTATTGGGTGTCGATCTAATATTGTACGTAATACAATAGCCAGTTGTTTTCTTCCAAGGGTAAATAGCCCATTGTCTAGAAATGTGCTCATCGTGCGATTGCCTCCAATAAACCATCCACGTCTATCGTCGGTTTCTGTGCTGGGGGTGCTTGTTGTAGCACCAATTCAATCTCAGCTATGAAATTTGGAATAATCAATCGCAGCAGACCAAGACGGGTCGAATCCTTCTGAATTAGGGTACTGAAAAGACCTCCCGCTAGCCGGTAGATGAAGTGTTGCCTCGAGCCACAATCGCATAGAACCTGAAGAATCTTTGTTCGTTTGATTAATTGGGCGACTTTTCGAGACGTATCAAATAGAGTATAGGTTAGCGTGGAATCACGAATACGCTTTCCCTCGTTGAATCGCTGTGTCGGAATTAAATAGCCTCCTTCAAGACAGACTTCACCTGTTTGAGCAGAAGGCAATGCCTGAAGAAAATCAGTGACAATCGCCGTTATTTGTTGGGCGGCGTTTTCTGTAATTGTCATGTTCAAAGTGCCTGTTGACCAATTCTGCTGTGGTCCATCTCGAACACTAAACGCATTACAGATTTGAGTACGTTCTGCTTTCTCAAAGGATCGCAATGGTGGAATAAATTGCTCATTCCATAGAACCTCGTCTAAATGAGAAATGACCCGCTCTAATTGCAAAAATAGGGCTCCTAAATTACTTTGGCTTTGGGTCGTTACTGTAACGAAATAGTTAGCCGCTCGAGGAAGTGTGGCTAATAAGAATTTACTGCGTTCTCCTTCAATAAGCACATATGATAAATCGTCATGGAGTCTTTGTGCCACCGATAAGATTGCAGCAGCTGAAGATGATAAACCAAAAATCTCATTCTCTGATAACCAAACCCCACTACTGGAAATGGGGTAGCCATCTCTTTGAACTAATACCGAGTTCTCTACACCAGGAACCGATTTGATATTCTGTAAATGCACATTGAACTGGTCTAACATCCTATAGGACATTCTCTATATACTCCATAATTTGAACAAGTTTGTTCTATAAAAACCAACAAAACTTTGGAAAACGAAAATGGTGCGGGGGGTGGGATTCGAACCCACGAAGGTCTACACCACAGGAGCCTCAGTCCTGCCCCTATAATCAAAACAGGTTAATCCTGTTTTTTAGACCATGCTCGGGTACCCCCGCAAAGGGAATAACCTTCTCGTCTTCTCAAGGCTTTTAAAATTTTTCTTGATAAAGTGCTGACCCATTTGGCGCCAATCACTCAACCAAATATTATACTCAAGTGAAGCACATTATTCCTCTCTTCTTACGATTGGAAAATCTAAATTCTCCGATTTTTAGGCTCGCATGAGAGGTAATACTAGGCTTTTTCGGGTTGTTTAACAAATAGAACCAAGAGCGCCCGAAGTTTTACGAGTTTTAGCCTCTCCCATCTTATCTTTTTAGGGCTAGGTAATACCCAGATAATACTAGAACCTTTTCAGGATAATATCTAGGAGTGACCCTGATTGCAATGAAACTAATCACAGTTAATCTACCAGAAGCTTATGTCAATGGGATTGAACGACTGATTCTCGAAAAACTGTATCCCAATCGAAGTGAAGCTATTCGAATAGCCGTAAGGGACTTGTTGAAAAAAGAACTATGGGAGCCGAACATTCCACAACCGAAAGCCAGGTGAATGAAAAATGGAAAGCGGATTATCGAAGCTAGTTCGTGATGCAACTCAACGCCCAACTAAGACGGTTGCCCGGTATTCACAACCAGGGGCCAGAATTATGGTTGCTGGCATTGGTGGAGGAGGAAATAATACGATTAACAGGTTAGTACAAATCGGAATTCAAGGTGCAGAATGTATCGCAGTTAATACCGATCAACAACACCTCGATCATGTACAAGCCCATAAAAAAATACTCATTGGAAAAACAATCACGAGGGGGCTTGGTACTGGGGGTTTTCCCGAATTAGGAGCTGCCGCTGCAGAAGAATCACGTCAAGATCTAACTAATCTTTTACGAGGAGTTGATTTGTTATTTATTGCTGCAGGGCTAGGAGGGGGCACCGGAACAGGTGCGGCTCCTGTTATCGCTGAAATTGCGAAACAGAATGGGGCAATTGTAGTGTGTACTGTGACTACACCATTCACCATTGAAGGCGCGAGAATTGACAAGGCTCATCGGGGTCTCCAACGTTTACGGAGATACGCAGACACGGTTATCGTTATTGATAATAATAAACTACTCGAAATTGCACGAGATTTACCAATAGATGAGGCTTTTAGCGTTGCCGATGAAATTCTTGCAAGTATGGTGAAAGGGGTAACCGAAACCATCAGCTTACCTAGCTTGATTAATCTAGACTTTGCAGACGTTCGAAGTGTATTAGCAGGAGGCGGGGTTGCATTAGTTGGGTTAGGAGAAGCCACGCAATCTGATACTAAGGACTCCGATCGTATTTCAGAGGCTGTGAAGAATTCTCTCCACTCTCCATTACTTGGTGATTTAAGCGTAAAAGGTGCTACTGGAGCGCTGATTCATGTTATCGGTGGTCCCGATCTCAGCCTTGAAGAAGCGACTCGTGTTGCCGATGTGGTCACTCGCCAAATGAGACACGACGCAAGAATTATTTGGGGCGCACGAATCATACCAGATTTCGCTGGTTATGTCCGTGTTCTTCTTATTGTTACGGGGTTAGAGGGAAATTCGGCGGTCTTACCAGGGTTCCGAGGAAACATCGAGATTTTTGAGGATGTTGATTGGAACTCACTTCAACTTTATCGCTTAGATTCAGCGGTAAGTGATGCTACACAGAAAGAAGAGGAACTCATAGGTGCTACGCCTGCATTTCGTTCCTTTGATTCAGTCAAAGCCACCCAAACTCAAGCAGACGCTTCAATCACTCACACTGATAACGGAAACATTGACGAGGAACCTTCAATCTCCCTCATTAGTACAAGTGTTTCAGGAACTCAGCCTTTACAGGGACTTGGACTGAAAAAGATCGAATCAACTTCCTAATGTTTGTATTTGACATTCAGGTCCTGTCGCACCGTGGGTTATCCACCAATCCAACCAAGAAATGCTTGTCTTAATTGATCAAGTTGTATAATGATAGACTGAAAAAGACCCTGGGACCATCCCATTACATCTAAAATTACGGTAATCAAGATTGTAATGGTCAATATGGCTAATCCTAACAGAAGGCCCTGCTCGATAAGTGGTGATCCTCTTTTATTCCGAAGAAATTCTTTGATTAGTTTTAGCCTAGTCATGTCATAGTCACATGAAAGAGTCTCCTCATAGGATATTTAAGCCCCACAATTACATGAGCACTGTCAATAAATGAGATATGAGTATGAAAGTAGCCCCAAAGGCAACTAGATTGACGAAAAGGGTTCTAATGGGACCATCTACCGTCTTGTTTAGACGAAAGCCAGTAATAAGGATAGTAAAAATCGAAGCCACAACAACATAAACTGAAGACGTTGGGGAGAAACTAACAGTACTAGTCCATCCACTCTGATAAAAAGCGAGTGAAAGTAAAGGCGCAATAGCTGCGATCATACCAATAACAACAGCAGAGACAAATGAAAGGGCAAATACTTTCACTCTTTGACCTCTGATTAAGTTCTGTCGGTTCTTTGTCATTGCATGATTCTTTCTAACTTGCTTTAGAACTTGCAACATTCTATTTCCACCCATTACCGAGCCTTTTTCGATGAACCGTACAAATAATTCCAACAAGCGAGAATAACGGCTGCTGCCATATGCGATAACCAAATCAGACCAGGCACCATGAAAGGTTTTCACCCCATTAGTCACGTCGTTTATCGCCACAAGAAGCGGTTCAGGTGTTTGCTTTCCAAAGTAGAGAAAAGTTCTGACCAAAGCATATTCCGGACTAATTCCTGAGGCTAGTTCAGTTGAAAGATGAGTGAGAAAATCAAGAAATTGGTCAAACTCAGTTCCTTCTAGCGCCATACCATTCACTCCCCCAACAATATCATTTCCTCTGGCAAGAGAGCTGACACTATAATCTTAGCAATCACTAGTTGAAAAATTGGTAAAAGGAGAATAAGAGGGTGATTTGCCAAGCCACGTATTGCCACACCCAAAATGAAGATAATTGGTACAAACACCAAAACACCTGCAACTACCATCATCCGGCTCTCCCATTGTAATGTACGTCTCTCATACTTCCTTTGCAGATCTTCATGAGCATCTAGAATTACTGCTTCAAGATTTGTAGAGGAAGCTTCTACAAACTGGATAAACGTGAGTAGTCCCCTTCGAAGAACTACCGAAGGCTGGCTGTTAGCGTATCCCCTCAGCAACTGTTCAGGAGCTGTTCCACAATTCAGGGGCGATAACATATCAGAAAAAGCTGAGGAAACAACGCCATAGCCTCCCTTAGAGACATACTCTATTGCTTCAAAAACAGATCCCGTAGTAAGAAAAATAGTAGATAATTCCTCAAGAATATGTGGCGTCGCTTTTTCAATTAGCACTAATTGCCTATGGTACTTTGATATCGCACCGTTCAAAGCAAATAGACAACTCATTAGAGCAATTGTAATTCCTAACATTATTGCGCTTGGTAAAGGTAGAACCAAATTTAGGAGACAGCTAGATCCACTCAACACTACAAAACCAATAATCACTAATCCGCTGAGCACTTGGCTAGGCTTGATAGAGCGCCGGTAAAGATACTCTATCGCTTCTCCAAACTCAGAGGGCATTAATCGTGTGAAGAAGCGCTTCTTCCCTGGCACATATTTGCCAATATTAGCTAGAAAATTGATATAATCGACGGTTGTCGCCTCCCCTTTTCTCTCGCCCCTTTGTTTTTACCTGAGTGATTTCGGGGCTAATTAGATCCTTTCGCGCATACGCCTCATCAAATGCTGCAACAATTTTACCCGGGTTATATTCCTGATTTGAGACTAAGGTTGCTAATGTCTCCCGAAATATTTGTAGCTGCTTTCGGATAACGAGTGGCGTTATCTGCTGATACCTACAAGTCCTTGCAACTAGCGAAGTAAATAGGTCAGATACGTTCTGTTCAAGTTGACCTGAAGATTTACTCCATTCAAAGATTGGAGTTAATATCGCTTTTTCCGATTCAAATCGAACGTCACAAATCTGGGAAACCTTTCGGATTATCCGGCCCTTAACTACCTCCCTTACCATGTGCACTAGCAAACCAAGAGACTGAAAACACACCTCAGGTATGTCGTGATGAATCTTCCAACGTAGTAGCAATTCTTCATTTGAGTTCGCATGACATGTCTGGATTCCCCTAATGCCTGCGCTGATGGCGTGAAACATTGCGGCACTATGCTCTGCTGTTTGGATTTCACCTAGAAAAACCCAATCAGGAGATCGATGCAACAACCGAATAATTTCATTCGATTTAGTTGATTGAGTTTTTCCATATGAATCGAAGGGGTCAACTCGAAATGTAACCTTATGCCTATCTCCTTCATCTAATGAGATACTTTCTAGAGCATCCTCAATCGCGATTTTTCTCCAACTTGGAGGTGCCAGGAGGTTAATTGCATTAGCTAGAGTCGTTTTTCCTGTTGAAGGTTCACCACTTATTGTTATGTTTATTCGCAGCGTCATACACAGAATCAGAAATGCCGCAGCAGAAAGTGAAATGGTCTTATTAGCGATTAGTTCAGGTATAGTCAGAGTTCGAATTCGGATTTTTCTGATATTGAGATGTGGCCCTTCATAAGCAAGAGGTGGGATGTCAATGGCGGCACGAACATGAAATAGAGCTGTCTTTAGTTCCGTCTTAAGAGAGGGGTTCTGTTCATCAAGTGGTCTTCGGCTTTCCAGGCGAAGACGAGTAATAATATGTGATAGTTCTGACTCAGAAGGTGACAGATTGGTCTTGCATCGACCCCATACAGCATGGTCAAGATAGTATGGGGTTCCTGGCTTATCCAAGTAAATCTCCTGTACATCGTCATCTAAGAGTAAAGGCATGGTCTTTGTTAAATTAAGAGTCTGTGCGGTAGCGTATACTGCCAGATTGTCTCGTTCGACATTGGATAACTCTTTGAAATGTGAGGCGAGATACTGCTTGAAGTCACCAATTTTTTGGTTTATCAAGGCATCAAGGGTTTGAAGTTTAACTTCATCATTGAGAAAATTTTGTTGCTGTAAAAACATGGTTTGTAGGACTCTAGGCGAAAGGACATCGTTTAGAGAAACGATTGCCTGGTAGTATTTTTCTAATGGTTTATTTGAAGATTCGAGCACTCGTATTGTGAATGGGTTCAAATCATATTTATCAAGAAGGTTATTTGGCCCTTCAACTGGTATTGGACTGAAGGAGGTTTTCTCAGCTTTTTGAATTCTTAGATATGCTTCGAGTAAGGTCTTCGAATTAGCTGAACCGTCCTCACTTAAGTGGCTTCTAATGATTGATACCAATCTTGTTTTCTTCAATGAGGAGAGGAACTCACGTATTGTACGGTTTCGAGTCGGCTCAGAAGTAGCTTCTAATAATCTGTAAGCTGTGATAGGGTCAGTATATAGCTTCCTTTCAATCTCGGGATATTCTCGATTCATTTCTGAAATATTCGCCTCAAATTTCATAAGAGTCAAAACATACTCTTTCAGAATATCCACTGATGATCGAGGCAGCAAGATAGTGTGGGTACGGGTTATGAATTTACAGGAGAATGTGCCCTCAACAAAAGGTAAAATCTTGAGAAATTGTTGTTGACAAAAAGGGCTGGAGGAAATTTCGCCTTTGTCTGCTGCTTGATGGGAACAAATATCACAACTAAACAGTAGACATTTCGATGAATCTTGCTCCTCAATCACTTGGAAAAGGCAAACCATACTAACCGTGAACTTAGTTCAGAAATTCCTATTTAAAGCAAGAAAAAAATATGATATAGGACTTTAAATTTCTTTTACTAAGAATAAGCTCTGGGCTTGCCTTGAATCAGAGTTTAGAGAAAATCGTAATAATCGGGCTTAACCTTACCCTTCTTATCACAATAGGTGTACCTTTGCTCTTTTCAACTACCCAAGTACTTACTCAATCTGAAGAAATAATAGCATTCCAAGATTTCGTGCAAGAAGTCGACCAATCGATCATTACGGCAGATCAAGAACGTGTATTTCTTTCTAGACTCCTTTTTATTCCAAACAACGTGACAATTGAACCCGTGAATAATCAATTAATATTCAAAATATATCTAGACGATTGGCACCTCGTTATCCGAACCTACAGATGTCAGATACAAGTGCTGGGGCTGATTCATTCAGGAGACCATCAACTTTCAGTTAATGCAACGGAGTCGCTTATTCTCGTAAACTTTCAACCACTATAGAGGGGAGAATCGTGATTATCTATCAAATACTAAAGATCGCACTCTGCTCTTGGCTTCTTCTGTTAATTGTTCAATCTGTGAGCAATGACCTTTCATGTCTTGTCTTAATTTCTGGTGTAATAATAACGTCAATGCCCTTTGTGCTGTTTCTTTCATGGCTTGTGGGACCAGCGATTTTTCGTTCTACGTTGCTCTTCACGATGTTTACACTGATCGTAATTGTACTCCACGTAGTTCAATTAGCAATGTGGTAGCATTTTGAGAATATGCGGTTTTAGCAATTTTGCGTAGTGATCTCGCACACTGTATTCTGCAGCATTCGTTGCCTTGGAAATCAGCCGTTGAGTAAGGGCTGGTCGACGTTTTCCTAACTTTGCAATCAGAAAATCTGAACTGTAGACGACTGCAACGGCAAAGATGAACGGATTTCTTCCTCCTCGTTCGGAAACGCCAATTCTACTGAACAACTGATTCGAATACTTGACTAAATCTGCCTGGTATGCTTGAACTGAAAGACCTGCACGACGCAGTCTCAGGCGTATTGTAGGATGGTTGACGGTCTGTGACACGATACGCTGCAAGTAATCTTCACTTTTTCTCTTGATAGGTGCAAGTGGTATCTTCTTCTTGACCTCCAGGGCTTGACGGATAATCGAGCGGCTCGTTACTCGATGCCCAAGCTTCTGAAAGGCCTCTGCGATTTCCTGAAGCGTAATGGGGGCGTTTTCCTTGGATTCTCGGACGGCCAGCATTAACCCATAAGCCATGAGAGTGAGATGGCTTGTGATATCGCTATTCTCGAGCTTCTTGTCCATCTTTTGATAATAATAAGCGGCTTTGTCCTTGATGCTATCTGTCAATGAAAGTAAATCGGCTACTCGGTTGAGGGATCTTAGTGCTCGATATGTTGTTTCCCGTTTAGCGATACGCAGACGTAGATTATAATCATACTTGAGTCTTCGAAACAGTTGCTGCCTTCTTGGGGCTAAAGGTCTACCCGCTTGGTCGTAGAAGAAGCGACTGGCTTGGTAGTCAATGAAACTTCCCAGTCCACCTACCATGGCCGATCGTTTTCCCAATGCAACATACGCTTTAGACTGCGAGGAAGAACTGTCCTCATCTCTATGCATCTGGTAAGGTGAACTCACTATCTGCCGTGCCAAAACTAGACCGCAGGCTGCGCAAACGTATTCTCCGTTCGTAAGCACAGTGTATCCCGAACATTCATTGCATTGCAGGTTCTCCATCTAATTATCACTTCGAGTGATTCTGCTCTCTCGAAGTGGTACAACTCTTAACCAAAATTTCGGGGAAACACGGTGCGTTCTAAAGGCGACAAAATTCGTGCACGCCGACCGATTCGTAGGCTTCAACGAATAGTATAATCAGAGAGACACCTAGCTGAAACTACTCGAACTAATCAAAGCTGATGTGACTTACACTTTTCGTTGGTGTCAACACCGAAAAAACCTAAATCAAATCCCGCCAAATGCGACTTAACAACATATAAAAACGGATGGATAATCACTACTCAGAACCAGAATATCTGGAGGACCCATTATGTCACAAAGTACAGGGGCTCGACACTTTTTCAAAGAATTAGCCTCTTTGATAGGAGCCACCGTTGTAGTTAGTACAAATACTGGTAAATCTCTCACAGGAAAGATGCAAGGGTATGATCCCGCCACATTAAGTGTGATATTAGGAGAAGCTCGAGATACAAAAGGAAATCTCTTTCATCGTATTCTAATTACTGGGCATACAATACTTGAGCTGGTAAAAACTGAGGATCCTTTTGATTTGAAAGGGTTAGCTGAGCAGCTTGAAACCCTATTTCCTCCAGGAGAGGTGAGATTTCTTGAAGACGCCCGAGTCATTGTTGTCCTTAACAAGGTTCGCGTTACCGAGCAAGGCGTAGAAGGCACAGGACCACTCGCTGACAGAATCAGAAAGGTATACACAAGATTTGTTGAAGAACAGGAAGCTAAAGAACAAGGTGCTACCTAAGAAGTCACGTTCGCAATGATTGAAATCCTGCACAAAGATTTGCTTGCCCGAATTGCGAGGTTTAACACCAAAAGTGGAGTAGTCCATACACCCACCTTCATTCCTGTAGTTCACCCTACAAGAGAGCTAATACCACCGCGAAAAATGTTTCAAGAATTCAACTGCCAAATAATCATCACCAACGCATATCTTCTCTCAAAGGCAAAGTGCGAAGGGAAAATCCATGACATCCTCGATTTTCCAGGTTCCATCATGACTGACTCAGGAGCTTACCAACTACTTACCTATGGAGATGTTCAAATTACTCCTACCCAAATAATTCGCTTTCAAGAGGAAATTGAAACCGATATTGCAGTCATTTTAGATATCCCAACAGGGGGAAATGCAACTTACAGCGAAGCGGAATTCACTGTAGAAGAAACCCTCAAGCGTGCAAATGATCTGTTTCTAAAAAGATCAGAATCAAAAATCCTATGGGTTGGTCCAATACAGGGAGGCACTTATCCTAACTTAGTCGAAAAATCCGCACGCATAATTAGTCAACTTGGCTTCTCGATATATGCTATTGGGAGTCCCACTCAACTAATGGAACAATATCAGTTCAATAAACTAGTTGAATTAGTGCTAGCTGCGAAAAGACATTTACCATCTAACAAACCGGTTCACCTCTTTGGGGCAGGGCATCCTTTGATTTTTCCCCTCATCGTGGCCTTGGGATGTGACATGTTTGACTCTGCTGCTTATGCGTTATTCGCTCGACATGATCGCATTCTATCACCTGAAGGCACTTACCGACTAGCAGATATTCAAGATGGCTTCTGCAACTGTGCCACCTGTTCCAGATACACAGTTTCTGAAATGAAAAAATTAGAGAAGAACATGCGTGTTCAAGTACTAGCTGAACATAATCTGCGTGTCTGCCAAGACGAGATTTCTCGGATTAAACTTGCAATTCGGGAAGGCCGTCTCTGGCGAATGGTTGAAAGTCGGCTCGCAAGCCATCCAGCCTTAGTTGACGCAATGTATAGCTTACAATCATATCGACCCTTTTTCGAAAAATTCTCACCTGTCACAAAAAAACGTGCACTCTACATCACTAGCCCTTGGTCTCTTTACCAACCTGAAGTTTACAGACACAAGAAACGAATGGAGCGGTTTTCGCCTCCTGAACCTGAACGAACCACGCTTCTGCTATTTTCTGCTCCTCAGAACGGCCCCTATCATTTAGCCAAAGAATACATTCGCTTCCAAAGCCAATATCAGGCCCTTAAAACAGAGTCCTCAGAACCTTTTGATACAGTTTTTGTCTCGTCCATCTTCGGTTTAGTTCCGACTGAAATAACCAATCTTTATCCCCTTGCACAAAACTTGGTTCCGCAATCCGATTTGTTCGAAATCGACTCGGTGATTATTGAGCAATTAGGGGGTTATCTAGCCAGACTGCAACGATACACTAGGATAATTGGAATATTCGGGAAATCGAGTAAATGGCAGTCATTCACTCGAAAATGTAGACGATTGCTATCAAAGCTAGGGCGAGACTTTAGGTTATTTACCACCGATTTCAGTAAGGCGTCTTTGAAATCAATAGTCTCGAAGTCTTTCCTCGAACGATAGCTGTGGGCTCAATTAATGAAATAAGAAATGGTGCCGCGTCGGGGATTTTCTCCTGACGGAATTACCGAAAAGGATTCGAACCCCGGTCCTAAGGGCGAGAGCCTCAGATGATTGACCTGGCTACACTAACGCGGCTTTAAAGTAAGGGGTTCTAACATCGGTTTTTTAAAGTTTCGACAGAGGTGATACTGATTGTTCACCACTCTTTCAAACCTACAAAATCCTAATAGCCTACTAAAAGTAACGCGATACCATCACCTGTAAAAGGAGGAAAACGCCTTGGGTAAAGTTAGAACGGTATTGGTGAAGCGCCTTTCAAGAGAGCTCGTAGAGCGGTATCCTGATAGCTTCTCAACTGAGTTTGACCAAAATAAAGATGTCGTTGACGAGCTGCTTACCAATACAACAAAACGGCTTCGAAATCGGATCGCCGGTTACATAACGCGCCTAATGATTATTCGCCAAGATGAAGATGTGATCATAGCGTGAATTCCTTTTGGGATTGTAAAAGTGATTTTACTCTCAAAATACTGAGACGAACTTGGAGCCAAGACAATGGGAACAATTATCGACTCCCCGAAACTACGAATGGAAATCAAGTTCGCTTCAGTCAAATCCCTTTTCACTCATGAAGAAACAATCCCCTCTGCACTTGAAAACCTACAGCAAGAAATTCTACAAGAAAAGCTCTTAAAGCATCCAATAATTGTTGATAAAGAAACTTGCGTTGTTTTAGACGGCATGCACAGAGTCGCTGCGTTGAAGAGTTTAGGGTGTACAATTGCCCCGGTCTGTTTTGTTGACTATGCGAATCCCGCTATTGAATTATTTGCATGGTATCGGGAATTTGAAGGCAATCAGCCATTCCCCGATTTTCTCACCGAAATTAGTTCTAAGGGAAACCTAGACAAGTTTCCCATATCGCTCGAACAAGCCAATAAGATCGTAAAACTACGGAAAGCCACTGCTGCATTAGCTCATAAGGATACTGCCTTCCTACTTAAATCGAAAAATATACTAACGATTAAACAAATCTACGATAAGATTGCTGAAATAGAATATATTGCTACTCAAAATGGATGTGACGTCTCTTATAGCACAGAAGCAGATGCGCTAAAAGGTTTACACCTTAAAACTCGCTTTGTACTAATCGTTCCATCATTAACTAAAAGCGAAGTAACTGAAGGTGCCCTCAAAAAACAACTCTTTGCACATAAAACTACACGGCATGTTGTACCCGCCAGACCCCTTTTCACTAATGTTCCTCTTTCTTGGTTAAAAGCAAATGACCTAAAGGAGGCAAATCAACGGTTATTCTCACACTTACAAAGTAAGCAGATAATAACCAAAGATCCCGGATCCATTATTGATGGTCGCCGGTACGAAGAGTGTGCATACCTATTTGCTGACTCATGAAAAGGCCTATTCTATCAATTCTACTGCGTTCATGTTACGAAAATTGGTAAATATACATGATAAGAGAAATTTATGACCTTATTTACTATTTACTCCTCTAACTTTTGATAATCAATGTCACACCAATCAATATCAAAATACATAACGAAGCTAACTCAGGGTCTAGAAACACGGGGTATTGATTTTGTTTTTTCCGAAGGTGCTCTGGGGTGTAATGTTACTGAAATTTTTGTTACAGAAGCTCATGAACTCATCATATTCCCTTTGGGTTCACTTGACCCGGGTTCTATTCAGTGGATATTACAAGTGCGAACTCCATTGAATATTCGAATCACACTTTTTTCCACAAATGTATCAAAATTAAAAATCCAAGTGCTTAACGCGATAAAAAAACTCACACAAAATGGTTTAGAAATTCCTCTGACTCCGCAATCACTCTCAATCCAAGATTTAACGGAAACTAACATTAACCGATTCCTTGACTCCCTTGAAAACTTGGTAAATATCAAAACGAATGGAAGGCCCTTTCCGGGCGTAAAAACATCGATATCTTTACCTGAGTCAGAAGAGGAAAGCAGGGCTACAAATGGGCAGAAGCGAGAAGATATACATGTTCATTTAAGAAACGCAATCAAGACCTATTGGACAGAGCGATATTTTGCTAGATACATGAGTATTCCCCTACAGAAGGTAAAAGAATTGGCTGAACGAATAGGAATACAACGCGAAGTTTGCGGACAAGAAACCTTGTATTTCTTCAACAGAAAAAAGGCGCTAGAGACATACTTTGCACATATTATCAAATACATTCTGAATGAATTAAATCTGAAATACATAGAGACATCCATGCACGGCTTTTCTCTCCCGGACTTGCACCTAAGAATTCATTTCTTTGACGGCGAGAAGGAACACCTCAAAATCCTAGCTAGTGAATACGTTCAAAATCGTAATCTGATTGTTATAACACCTGAATCAATACGCAAGACAATAGAGTTGATTCAGGATGATATTTTTCTGGTGATGCCCTTGGACCAGGATATGATTAAGACTGCTTTAACAAAGATTGTACGCCAAAGGATTGATTATATACCTGCTTACTCATCAGGACTACCTCAATAGAAAATAGTCGTTTATGCGTCAAGAATGATGAAGGACATAAAGTTTAAATCTCATCCTCCTGATGCCTAGACGCCCCGTGGGGACTAAACATGATCGAGATAATTTGGCTGAAAGAGGTCAAGAATCTACGAAATCCAATAGCACTTGTTGGCATGCCAGGCATTGCTAGTGTGGGAAAATTAGCCATTGAGGTTCTTATTCGGAGTCTAAAAGCCGAACCCATAATTCAGGTGCTCTCT
>SMTZ1_10002164_pt1 | contig 19900 bp, 11 predicted proteins | sample DeeMarSWOR136_30_FD_25667 | JGI IMG/M metagenome (IMG submission 25667) | reverse complement strand
ATTAAATTTTGAAAACATTTTTAATTGGCTTGAAAAAAGACCATGCGCCAGAAAGAGAGGATTAGGCACAAAATTGCCTTTCAATAAAGAGTGGATAATAGAATCATTAAGCGATTCTACCATATATATGGCTTTTTATACAATTGTACATAAACTCAGAAAATATCAAATTACACCAGAACAGCTAATTCCAGAATTTTTCGATTTTGTTTTTTTACAAAAAGGAGATACATCAAATTTATCTAAGAGGATAAGTATTGGAGAGAAGATCCTAACAGAATTACAACAAGAATTTTTATATTGGTATCCAGTAGATCATAGACATTCTGCAATTATGCATATCTCAAATCATTTTAGTTTTTACATTTTTCATCATGTAGCGATATTTCCCCTAAGATTCTGGCCAAGAATTATAACTCTGATTGAACCTCTTATAGTAGAGGGTCAAAAAATGGGTAAGTCAAAAGGAAATGTTATTGCATTGGCAGATATGCAACATAATTATTCAGCAGATTTATTCAGATTTTATATTTCTCACACTGCTGACTTAGGAGTTACAATGGACTGGAGGGAGAAACAAATCAATATTGTTAAAAGTCATATTACAAGATTCTATAACTTTGTTAGTGAAAATATAAATGAGATCAAAAACGTAGATGGAAATAATAATAACCTTAAAACCAAATATGCAAAAATAATAGTATCTAAAGTCATAAAACAGTTTATTGAAGCAGAAAATGCATTGAAAAATTATAATCTGAGAAAATATTTACAGACATCCTTCTATGAAATATTTAACATTCTACAAGATTTCAGTAAATATTCTAACAATACACAAGATATCTTAGAAGTATACAAAATTATATTTCCAAATTGGATCCAAGTTCTTTCTCCAACAATTCCTCATCTATGTGAAGAATTATGGGAATCTCTTGGAAACAATAATTTTATATCAACTACAATGTGGGGAGATTTCAACAAAGAATATATTGATGAAATGCTTGAAATAGAGTTTGATTACATCACAAACACTATCAATGATATCCTTAGCATAATGAAAATAGTAAAATCAAAAGATAATAGCAAGATTTATTTATATACAGCACCTAAATGGAAATTTGATACTTTAGAGATAATTATCCAAAGTGACGGAGATTTTAATAAAATTCTAGATATTTGTCAAAATAAAAAGGTAATAGAGAAGAATAAAATTTCGTTAGAATTCATAAAAAGTCAAATAAAAAATCGAGTATGGGAAAAACAAATTCAATTATTTGATGAAAAAGAACTTCTAAAAGAGTACAAAGAGCACATTGAAAGAAGAATAAATAGTATTATCTTTATAGATTCTGATTTCGATCCTCAAAATAGAGCAAACAGAGCGATGCCTAATAAACCTGCGATATATATTGAAAAATAATAAGAGTATAACTAAGAATAAGTAAATTATAATTTATTTTTTTCTATTGATTTTAACAGATCTAAATACTTTATAATATTTTTCGTGTCTTTTTTCCCAATACAATAATCCAATTGTTTTGAAAAATAATCCTTTAAAAGTTTGATTTGAGGTGGAGATACAATGTATTTAGTGTTATCTTCAATTAGTTCTTCCCCTAAAGAGTCTCGAATTTTATCAACATTTAGATTTATGATTTGAAGTGCTATCCATTCAAATAAATCATCAACATTTTCATTTGTCTTGGCTGAAGTTTCCATATAGTATATGCCTAATTCCTCTGCTAGTTCTAAACCCTCTTCTGTAGTAATCGTTCGTGAATCCTTTAAATCTATTTTATTTCCTGCTAAGACTAGTATTAGATTTTGATCAGCAACTTTAGTTATAATATCATACCATTTTTTAACATTTTCAAATGATTTTCGTTCCGTAATATCAAAAGTAATAATCCCCGCTCGTGAATCTGTTAAATAATCTGGCCAAAGACGCTGAAATTGAGGTTGCCCTGCTAAATCCCAAATAATGAATTTTACAGATGTATTTAATTCTTCGAAACTACATTCTTTTTTGGAAAGAAATGTGCCTATAGTCGCTTTATAGTCTGCTGCGAATACTCCATGTACATATCGCTGAACTATACTAGTTTTCCCGACGCCTCCATCACCAATTAAGCTTAACTTGTAAATGTAATCATGTGCAAGGTGTGTTTGTTTGTACATATTTATTTTTTGCTTTAACTTTTTGAATTCCGATTCCTTCCTGAGGCTAGGAATAACTGGACTAACTGGTAAAACACCATCCATAATCCTTGCTACTTTATCTGCAGTCATATAAGTATAAGGAAAAATGTCATCAACAAATGCTTTTGGTGTCAGTATAGTAACTAAAACATGATCTGGACCTGATTCACAAAATATAAATCGATATTTATCAGTATCAAAAGTTCCAGCCCCAAATGTGCCTAGATCAAAATCTAAAGTTATTTTTTTGAGCACTAACTCCACTAAGGATCCAAAAGCTCCAATAAATTTTTTTTCCTCCATTTTTTCTTGATCCCTTGTTAATATGTCAACAACTAATCCGTCTCGATCTACCACCAGCACTGAAATTAAATCTTCTCCTACCTCTTGCATGTACCACTTAAATAAGGCATTAAGTCTCTTTTTGTCAATATAAGAAATTAAAATACACCCTTATAATCATACAAAGTTGTTATTTTATTTTAAGAATCATAGTAATGAGTCTAAAATATTAATAAAGTTTGCATATTTGAATTCTTACATTTGAATTAAAATGAAAAATAGTTTGGTGAAAATATATTCTTATATTCTATAATCTTTTATTCTATTTGAACCACTAATTCTTTTATTCTTTTATAATTGGTAAAGAAAAATGAAATATCGATCCTTTATTTCTCCCTCCAGATTCAACCCTTATTTTTCCACCATGAAGTTCGATTATCTTTTTTGATATGTATAAGCCTAAACCTGTCCCCTCTGATATAACATCTAAACCTTTACCGTATCTTTCAACTTTTCCAAATTTCTTAAAGATTTTGCCTTTCTCTTCATCAGTCAAACCAATCCCATTATCTTCAATTGAGATTGTATAAAACCCATCTTCTTCTTTGGAATTAATTTGTATTTTTCCATTAGGTGGTGTATATTTAATTGCATTACTTAGTAAATTCGCTATTACTTCATATATCCTTTCTTTTTCAAACATAGTAACCATTTTATCATGAATATTGAAAATAATCATATGATTTCGAGTTTCTGCTAGTCCTTTTAAATCATTGATACAAAATTTAATAAGAAAAGATAGATCCTCTTCAGATTTCTCCAGTTCTATTTCTTCAGATTCCAATTTTGACGTTGCCAAGAGATCTTTAATAAGTGCTTCTAATCGACTGCATCCTTGTTTTATTTCATGAACTATCGAAATCGTCTGAAAGTCAAGATTTTCATAATGAACAGTTAATAATAAGTCTGCATATCCTTTTATCGCAACTAAAGGCGTCTTTAATTCATGAGAAGTTCTACTAAGAAGATCTGACTTCAATATACTTATCTCCTTTAATTTTTCTTCAATCTCTTTTTTCTCTGTAATATCAATAAAAGTTGATAAAATAGCGTTTCTCCCTTGATAAGTAATTGGTTTAGTATAGACCTCTATCCATTTACTTTTACCAAATTTAGTAGTCGCTCTACATTCGTATCGATTCTCAGTTTCAAAATCTCCCTCTTGTCTTTGTCTTAATTTTTCAACAATTAGTGGCAAATCCTCTTTATATATAAACTTCAAAGTATCTTTAACAGTCCATTGAAGTATTTCTTCTATAGGATATTCAATAATATCTGAAACAGCAGAATTCGCAAACTTAATAAATCCTTCTTGTTGAATAATCATCCCTAATGAAGATTGTTCAGCTATTGTTCTAAATTTTTCCTCAGATTCTTTAATCCTCTGCTCAATTGCCTTCTCTTCAGTTACATCCTTACCAATACAAAGTATGCCTTCCTCTATAGGATATATGCTTACTTCATAATACCCAATGTGACCATCTGGGAATGTCAAAGAATTGATAATACGTTCTGGATTTCTGACATTCATGACAGACTCGTATCTTTTGAAGAAAGGTGTATTTTCTATACCTGGAAATACTTCAAATATTTTATGTCCTAAAAGTTTCTCAACTGGCATGCTAAAAAGTTTTTCAGCATTCTTATTAACCAAAATATACTCCCAATTTCTGTTTAAAGCATAAATACCATCTGTAATGGATTCTAGTAACATTTTATATTGTTTTGAAATGTTACGGTACTTTTCTTCGGATTCTTTTAATTCTTTTTCAGCTCTCTTACGCTCTGTTATATTAATAAGAGAAACAATAGCTTTTGAAAAATTTTCTTCATATCCTGGAATGATCAATGTTTTTACATATAGATTTATAAGGTCTCCAGTAAAGTTTTTAGTAATAGTTTCATGTTCAAAAGATAAATCCCCTTTTATTATAGACAATAGTTCTTTCTTATGGGCAACAATAGTATCTTCAGTGAAGAATTTAAGATCAAAACTCTCAATAATTCTTCTTTGCCTATCAATAAGCTCTTCCTTATTATTAGCTTTATATAGTTCTACTGTTTTTTGATTTAAATCAATTATTTTTATCTTAGAAATACATCTCAAGATCTCTTCAGGATAATCGTTAAAATATTTTTCAAAATCATTAATCCCTGAAGCTTGTAATTTGTCTAAATAATTCTTTAATTCAGATAAATCTTGTTCCCATAAAGATATAGGTGAATTTTCAAATAATTCCCTATATCTCCGTTCAGATTCTTTTAATTTTTCTTCTGCAATCCATTGTTCTGTAACATCCTGTATTATAGCTTGTATATATGTCTCATCTCCTAAGTGAATGAAATCAATGTATGTTCGTCCCCAAAATTGGCTTTTATCCTTTTTATATATTAGTACTTTCCTGATTGCGGGAACCTCACCATCTTTAATTGCTTTTTCAAATAGTTCAACCATTGCTGTTTCTATATTAGCATAGAACTCAAACTCCTTAAAATTATTCCCTACTAATTCATCTTTATAATATCCAGTGATTTTAGAAGTAGAATCATTACAATCTAAAATAAAACCATCAGTATCAAAAAGAACTATCGCAAATGGGGCATTATTGAATAATTTGCGGTACTTTTCTTCAGATTCTATTATCAGCTGCTCAGCTTTTTTATACTTTGTATTATCAATGATAATCCCCCGAACACCTTCTTTTTTTAATGTATTATCATAGACTTTTTGATTGTATTCATATAACCATCTAATTTTTCCATTTTTACTAATAATACGATATTCTCTTTTATCAGTTTCGTCTGAACTTTTATGAAATCTTTTAACTTTTTTATTAATTTCTTTTAAATCCTCGGGATGAATGAGCTGATCCCAATTTATTCTTCCAGAAATAAAATCTTCTTCCTTATATCCAGTAATTTTTTCTAAATTGCCATGGAAAAAAGATGCTGTAAAATCCTGATAACCTTGAAATGCAATACCTTGAAAATTTTCAATAAAATTACGATACCTTTCTTCTGACTCTCTCAAATTTTCCTCTACTTTTTTACGTTCTGTGATATCAATTAAACTGATGAGAACAAGATCTTCTCCATCAAAATTCAATGGTACAGTAGATATAAGTAAATAAATTTTATCATTGTCCCCACCTGGTAATAGCCAAAGTGTAGCTCCTACATTTATATGAGGAATTTTGGTTTTAAATGTATCGAGAACAGTGTTGCGAATTGTACAATCCATACAATGCTCACTAAAACCACATCCTCTAGGATCTTTAATTGAATAGAGACAACGAAGTGCTTCACCTCCGTGAATACCAGATACTTCTTCCTCTTTTCGATCTGTAAAATTTAGTGCAAATTTGTTTATTTTTCTAATTCTCTGGTTATTATCCAACAGAAGTATTGCTATTGGCGTATAATTGTAAATAGCATTTAATTCTGCCTCGCTCTGTTGAATTCTAATTTCATTTTCTTTACGATTCGTGATATCTTGAAACGAGTTGATAATTCTTTCTTGATCTCCCATTATTTGTGCTACAGAAATAAGTGAACCCCAAATAATAGATCCATCTCTACGCTTAAATTTAGCTTCAAAATCTTTAACTGACTCACTCTTAATCAATTCAATAAATCTTTCTCTATCATTTGGATCGTAATAGAGTTCGGTAGCAGGAGTTTTTAAAAATTCTTCTTTTGAATCATAACCAAATATTTGATATAAATATGAATTACATTCAATAATTTTCCCATCAGGAGTGGAAATAGAAATTCCAATTGGGACTGCTTCTATTAAATCCATTAATCTTTTCTCTGACTCTCGAATCTTCTCTTCTGCTTTTTTAATATCACTAATATCCATAATTGCCTCTACTGCTCCAGAAATCACTCCATTTTCATCTTTTATTGGAGCGGAATATATTTTAAGTGTTTTACCAGTAATCACTCCTTCATTAGGTGTGGATAATCTTGTTTCAATCTTCCCTGACTGAAAAACACTCTTTACGGTGCATTCTGGGCAAATACTATTTCGTTGTTTGTGAGCTTGATAACATTTTTTCCCTATTGCTTTTTCCTTTTCACCATTATGAAAAACTTTAGCAAATTCATCACTCACTTCAATAACATTATACTCCTTGTCAACAACGTTCAACATCGCAGGAATTGTATTAAAAATTGTATGAATTTCAGAGTTCTTTCTAATTAATTCTTGTTCTGATTTTTTTAATTTCAATTCCGCTGTTTTTTTCTCTGTTATGTCAATAAGGATACTTAAAACTGCAGGATGGCCTTCATATGTAATAGTTTTAGAATAGTTATCTACCCATATGTATTCCCCCGATTTCTTTATACCTATAATTTCATATTTATCAATAACACCATCTAATCCCATTTGTTTCTTTTTTGATTGCTCAGCAACGAGTTCCCTATAATTTGGATGAATAATCTTAAGAAATTCTCCAGCTTTCCAATTTTGCATTTCCTCATTAGAATAATCCGATAACATTTCCATTTGTTTATTAACATATTTGATAATACCATCTTGAACAATTACGATTCCAACTAATGACTGGTCAGAGATCATTCTAAATTTCTGTTCTGATTCTTTTAACAATTTCTCTGCCATCTTACGATCAGTAATATCTCTTGAAATAGTAAGAACTTTCAACTTTCCATCAATATCTACAAACGTCTTTCCGTTGGTTTCAGTCCATAAATAATGACCCTCTTTATGTAATACTCTTGCTTCAGTAAATCCTTGACCTTTTTTCAAAGTTTCTTTAAATCCTTCTGTTATTTGTTCCCGATCGTCTGGATGGATTAATTCAAAAGCATTATGAGACATAAGATCTTCAATCGAATAGCCCATTTTTTTTTTATGAACTTCATCATTAATATATTCAATTTGGCCTCGCTCATTTGTAATAGTTAACATATCATTAAGATTCTCGGAAATAAGTTGATATCTTCTTTCAGATTTCTTTAATTGTTCTGTTTTTGCTTGTATCTTTTTTTCTAACATCTCATTTAAATCTATTAATTTTTTTTCAGCTGTTTTTCGTTGTGTAATATCTTGAATTTGAACTAAATAATTACTAATGAATTTATGATCTTCAAGGAATAATGGAGTAATTAAAACGTCAATACAGATTTTCCCCGATTTTGTAGTCCTGTATAAGTTTTTTTTTTTAACCAAATCAAAATCAAATACACTTTCATATCTTACATTCTTTCGTTGTTTTAATCTTCTTAAATATTGCTTAGGAATATTTGGATCATTCAGAAGATTAAATCCTTTAACATCATCCTTATGAGAGATCCCAAATAACTCCATGCAAGATTGATTCAAATCAATCAATTTTCCTTTAGAATTATAGATTTCAATTCCTATTGGAGAATCATTATAAATAGATTTGAATAAATTTTCAGCATTGTTGAGGTTTCCTTCCCCCATTTTAATCAAAGTCGACTCACTCCTAAAAATTAATTGAAAAATTAATTTAAGGGAAATATATTCATACCTATAAATCACAAAAGAAGTTATATTTAACACTTTGGTTAATAAGAAATTTGAGTTAATAATCTTCGAATCTTGTACTAAATTAGTATCAAAAAGGATGAATTAGCTAATCTATACCATATACCTGTCTTGGAGTAAGATATTTTGGAAATTTGTCTAATAATTTTAATCTTGCGAGATAGCATAGATGACATTCATCAACATACTGATCATCATGCTCAATATTATACTCTCTTATTAATTGAGCTGGTCCACCTTGAAGTAACGGCCTACAAATAGGATGTGAGTCTGGATTGTAATTTTGTATTATTTCTGAAAGTGAAACCTCCCAAAGGTTTCCTATACTTAGCCCTTGGCAAATATGTACATTACCAAAAGGATCTACATGAACTCTACCCAAACCTTTTAGGTCTTCATAAGGACATTCATTCATTTCTTCCCATGATTTTCGAGGTAAATCATCCTTAAGCAGTGTCTCAATAGCTCTCCCTCTAAACATAGCTCCACCTCCTATTACTGGTTCACCCTTTTCTTGATCTGACTTTATTGTTGGCTCTTCAATACAAATTGAAAAAGAAGGTAGATTTAATTCTTTGGCAGCTTTTTCAGCTATCTTAGAAAGATTATCTGTTTCTGTTTCATAATGGAATGTATCATTGCTTATGCTAAAATCTGAAATCCCAATCTCAGATATAGGTTTTAACCAAATTTTAGCATCTTCTACGCTTGTAGCCCAATATGAATTAGTAACAACCCCTGTTTTGAATCCAAGCCTATTAGCTTGTTTAATGCTCTCTACCATTATTGGGTAATAAAGAAAAGGTTCACCCCCTTCAAAATAAATCCACTCCACAGAACCAATTTTTATAGCTTCATCAAGAATATTTTTTATTTGAGCGAGTGTGAAAGTGCCTTTAGAACTTGGGCTACAATATAAAAAACAATGATCACATGTATAATTACAACTATATGTTAAAAGAAAATGAATACCCTTTAGCATATTAAATTCTCTCTATAATTAAATTCATGATTAACATTGAAATAAAGTTATATATATAATTATTAGAATTATAAATAAAATTAATTAGTAAAATTGCATTTGGTTTTATAATTTAATTAATAAAGTGAAAGATTATGACAGAACCAGTAAATATGTATGAAAAATATTTTAAAGACCCAAATCGAGAGCCTGTACTAATTGATTATGTGCGAACGCCCATTGGAAAACGGAGAGGAACAGTTGGACGTCATCGCGGTGATGATCTTGTGGTACATTGTTATCAAACTATCTTAAAACGAAATGATTTTGATACCAAATTGATCGGTGATTCAATTGTATCCTGTAACAGTCAAATTGGTGATTGTGCTCTAGACATTGGAAGAACTACTGCTTTAGCAGCCCACTTACCCGTAAGTGTGCCAGGAATGTCTATAAATCGACAATGTGCGAGCGGTGCTCAGGCAGTAATGTCTGCTTGGCAAGCTATTGCTTCAGGAATTCATGATTGTGTAATCTGTGGAGGAGTAGAAGTTCAAAACAGATATGAGATTATGTCTGATTTAAACATATTTGATAAAGAACAGAATAAACCAGTAATGATTGCTCCAAATGGAAAAATTATGACACATCCTTTTGTCGCTGAACAATTGAAAGCTCATCGAACTTCTTTTGCAGGTCAGATCAATTCTGCTCATGTAATGGGGCAACATTGGATGAAAAAAGCAGGTATCAGTTTAGAAGATTTCAGAAATGAAATGGATAATTTATCATTACATTCACATCAAAAAGCTTGCTCTACTTGGGATGAGAGAGGAACAGAAATAGAACCTATTTGGTGCCCTAAACTTGATGAACATGGAAAACCAATACTTGAGAATAATCAAGTTTCTGAGGATCCAAGCTTATCGGAATTAACAAAAAGAGATGAAACACCACGACCAGGAACTTCACTCGAAAAATTGGCAACATTGAAGACTATAATTGGAAGAAAAAGCCAAGCTTTCTTAACAGCGGGTAATAGTTGTCCTGTTAGTGATGGTGCTGCTGCACAATTATGGATGACTCGAAGTTTAGCTGAAGAATTAGGACTTAAACCAAGAGCAATAATTGTAAATTATGCTGTTGTTGGGACAGATCCAGTCTTGATGCTTACTGGACCAATTGAATCTATACCCCCAGCTTTAAAAAGAGCAAATATGACTTTAGATGATATGGATTTCATAGAGATTAATGAAGCCTTTAGCCCAGTGGTATATGCTTCCTGTTATGAGTTAGGATTAGATTGGAAAGATGAGCGTTTTAATCCATGGGGGGGAGCAATTGCATTAGGGCATCCAACCGGTATGACGGGATGTAGATTAATTGGCTCTAATTTACATCAACTAGAAAGAACAGGAAAAGAATATGCTATTTCTTCCATGTGTGTAGGTTTAGGAATGGGTGCTGCAACAATCATAAGAAATGAAAATCCATCATAAACTCATTAATCATTTTTTTATTTTCCTTTCTTTTTTCCAAATAGAAATTACTTAGTATCAGAGTAGACCTAAATGATTTTAATATTTTTCTTCAAAAATAAATGATTTTATCAAATTATTGCTCTATATGATTGGTTCTGCCAAAAGTTCTTTTGGAATTTCAAGAAATTCAAGTATAGCATTATTAACTTCAGGAGCTCTTGTCATTGGTGCAAAATGGCCCGCTTTTTCGATAACTATTAATTTACTATTTGATATTTGTTCCTGCATTTCAGCCATACTTAGTTTTGGTGTGAGTCTATCGTGAGAAAAAGCAATTAATAATGTTTCATTCTTAATTTGTTTTAGTCTATCAAAAGTATTATGAGTTTTTAGAGCTTCTCCAAAATTCTCAATATCTTGAGCTCTTGGTGGATCTATTGTACTCATATTTATGAAATCTTCTGCTGACCAGATATCAAAGAACTTTTTCTTAGGATCTGCTTCCATCTCTTTTCTAAATTTCGCATAAAAATTAGCTCGAGCAACTTCTTGAAATGCTTTCATTGGATCTTCTTTAAGAAGCTCTAACTCTTTAAGACGCATCTTTTTGTAAATTTCTGGACCTTGTTCATTTGGAAAACCATGATTCGTGGCTATCAATATTACTTTATTCACGTATTCTGGATATTTTAATACAAAATTTTGAACAATCATACCTCCAAGACTCCACCCTATAATATGCGCCTTTTCAATCTTAAGAACATTCATTATTTTCTTTACATCATCAGCATAAGTTTCAATAGGAGAAAATCCATCTGGTCTATCACTTTTTCCTGCCCCACGATTATCAAATCGAATAACCTTAAAATATTTCGCCAATTCATTTACTTGTGCCATCCAAATTTCTTTCTTAACACCGAATCCATGAATTAAAAATACAGGATATGCATCCTCATTGCCAAGAATCTCATAGCATATTTTTATACCATCAATATCAGCATATTGTTCAGTCATAAAAATAAAATATTCAAGACTAATTTTTAACTTTTATGTTCTTGATAAAGAGTAAATACTTAAAGATTTCTTAATTTTAGAGTAAATTATATTAAATTTTTATAAAGAAGGAAGGATGGATATAACATGGAAAAAGTTGCTATAATAGGAGTAGGGCATACTAAATTCGGTAGGTTAGAAGATAAAAACCTGATGGATTTATTGTGTGAGGCTTCATTACAAGCAATGGAAAATTCACATACTCAAGAAAAAGAATTTAATTCTATTTATGTTGGAGCTATGAGCCCAGAAGCTTTCAATCAGATGTCAGGTATAGCAAGTGCTCTTGTAGATAAATTAAGCCTATTACCAGCTGCTGCAGATCATATTAAGAATGGTCCTGCGAGTGGTGGTTCAGCAGTTAAAGCTGGGTTTCAAGCAATTGCTTCTGGTATGAGTGATTTAGTATTAGTCGTTGGGGGTGAGAAAATGACTCACATAGCCACACCTGGTTTTGTTACCTCAAATATTGCAACATTAACTCACCCTGAAGCTGAACGGCCACATGGAGTCTCCCTTCCTTCATTTGCGGGATTACTAACACGTGCTTATCTTGCAAAATTTAATGCTGAAATTGATTGGATTTCTGATATAGCTATTAAAAATCATAAAAATGGAGCATTAAACCCAATTGCACATTTTCAGAGGACAATTGATAATTTTATGTATAGTGCGGTTCAAAAAGGTAAAGGAAATTGGTACAATGTTTATGAATTTCTTAATGATGATAGAGTTAATCCTATAATAGCTGATCCATTAAGACTTTTTCATATATGCCCTATTTCAGACGGAGCAGCCGCTTTAATTTTATGTAATGCTGAAAAAGCAAAAGAATATTGTGATGTTCCTATAATGATTTCTGGGATTGGTCAAGCAACAGACACTCATATTATATATGAACGTGAGGATATTACCACTCTTAAAGCTTTAAGAATCTGCTCAGATCAAGCATATAAGATGGCTAGAAAAACGTCACAGGATATAGATGTAGCAGAACTTCATGATGCATTTGAAATTTTAGAAGCAGTACAAAGTGAAGATATTGGGCTTTTTAAAAAAGGTGACGGTGCAAAAGCTGCGCATGAGGGTTTAACAGAGATTGGCGGAAAAATTCCTATTAATCCCTCTGGAGGTTTGAAAGCACGTGGTCATCCCTTAGGAGCTACAGGAGTTGCTCAAGTTGTCGAATTAGTTTGGCAACTACGAGGAGAAGCGGGAAAGAGACAAGTTTATGGCGCTGAAACAGGGATTACTTGCAATTTTGGAGGATTCGGTAATAATATTATTTCAATTTTATTAGAGAGGTTATAAAAGTATCACAATCCTATTTCAATTAGTTTTTTGACATTTTCTTGAGCCTGTTCTTTTGATATGGTATACATGAATAGAAAGATAATAGCTCCTATTACACTTATAAACATTGGAATCAACGACATTTGAATATTTAACCCTAATTTAGCTCGATTAGTTTGATTTGTTCCAAGAGCAGCATCAAATCCATATAAAGTGCCTACAATCGCAAAAATTAAAGTTTGAAAGAAATAAGAAAATGCAGAAAATATACGCAAAACTCCATTATAGGTTCCCTCTTCTCTTTTACCTGAATTAATTGTTGCATTATCTATAGCTTCAGCTATTGCAAGATGAAAAATTACACTTAGACTTGCACTTGATGCAACACCAACTAACATCAAGCTCAACGTCATTTCTAATAAATTTCTGACAAAAAAAAATAGAAAAAATGCGAGAGTGTTTAAAAACAGACTTATGGTATAGGTTTTTTTTACGCCTATCTTTTTAGCAATTTTAATCCATATAGGTGCAGATATAATAGCTACTGCGCTATAGCATACACCAGGAATACTTGCATTTTCTATTGGCAATTCTAAGTTGTAAACAACAAAAAAATTTATACCATATAACATACAAGCACCAGCAATAACAAAAGTTGTATTTGCAATAATAATTGCCATCCAATTTCTATCTTTAAAAATACGAACTAAAACTTCTTTTAGAGGAGAAGAACTTCTTCCCTTCTCATCTAATTCTGATCTAAATATTTTCATTTCTTTTGACTCCTTAACTCCTTTCAAGTATGGGATTGCTATTGAATAAGCAATGATGATTGTAATAATGGTAGTAATTAAATATGCCATAGGTTCATTTTCTCCACCCCATAAACCTATCATTATAGGAAAGAATAAAGCTCCAAAGATTAGTGTTAATCCCCCTATTATTGCTCCAATTGTATTAACCTTTCCTCTTTGATCTTGTTCTCTAAACATATCTGGATACAAAGATATATGGCTAACTTCGTGTATTGTAAGAAAAGTTTCATAAATTGCCATAGTTATGATTAACCAGACCACTGAAATTATTCTATTTGTCGAAATTTGTATAAAGCATAAAAGTAAAAATATAGGTGTTGCTATAACTCCTATTATTATCCAAGGATATCTCTTTCCATATTTAGTAGTAAATTTACTTGAACGATCAGATATATATCCAATTATAGGGTCATTAAAAGCATCAACAATTGAATAAACTAAATATATAATAGCAATTGAAGCTTGAGGTATTAATAAAGCAGAAGCCGCAAAAAATTGAATATTTCCCCACATTCCAGATAAAAGACCAGCTACTGGAGCGATTAATGCAAAACGCCTCATACGTCTATTTAAAAGTCTTTCAGAATTACCCTCATCTATAGCGGATTTCATATGAATCAGATATAAGATATTTTCTATAACTAAACGTAGTTCGTATTAATTACATATTTCGATTTTAATGTTTTTAAGATTATACTTTTTCCAAAAATTAAAATAATTAATTTTTCAAGTCAGGATTATTAGGTCCAAAATGTTTTAACATAACTATTGGCTCAGAATCAGAAAGATTTTTAATCATTATTCCACTTTTTGCTGCATCTTCACTTATAAAGAACTCATCATTTGTTAATTGCCCATATCTTATGATGATAGGAGTTTCAATTTTCCAATCCTCCATTATTCCATATCCTTGGATTATAATCATTCCATAAGCTGCAACATCCTTAATAATTACACTCTGTTCGGGTAATATTTCAAGTTCTTTTGCACTAAAAGCTTCAGATTTATAACATATCCAATTCTCAATATATCCCTCAGATTTCATTTTCTCAATACTTTTAACTGGTTTGGGGAGCATGAAATGTTTACTAGCGAAATTTGGGTCAACATTGAGATCCCAATCGATTATTTCCATTAAATAATCAAAATCTCCTTTCTTCTCTTCAGGTGTATCTTTCCACAATAATTCTTCCGAAACTAATTGACCGTGAGTAAGCGATTCATACATTGCAAATACATCGGAAGCTACTTGTGGTTCATAAGTACAAAAACTTCCAGGAGCGTGAAGCAATCCTGGAGGAACATTCCAAGCAGTACCTGGTTCAAGTTTATATGCTCTTGAAAGATTAATCAATTTATTATCTCCTTTTGCAAAATTAATTAGACAATTCTTAACTTCTTCTTTTTTAACACTAGGTAATAAACCAAAAAATGTATAAGGAAAATCTCCTCCATGATTATTTACTTGAGGAGGGAAATAATATGCTTCTGGCTTTCCTTTTTGATGTACAAAATTAGCATGTACATCACGATGATGAATATGAAAAGGAAGTGCTCCTTGGTTATCAAAGAATTTAGAATAAATTGGCCAACAGCCATAATTCTCCCAAATATCTTTTCCAATTAACAAATCCTGAAGTTCTTCTACTGCATCTTTTAAAAGAAATCTTCTAATCTCAGATTCACTTTTATAAATGATAGTACTTAAACCTTCATTAGGAGCAGTTAGTGGTCCATTATCTGCTTTAGTTGTTGAAGAAAACCATCTTTCATCTATCCCCCCTCGAGAAGCACCCAGAGCATAATAATCATTAGGATGAAGTTTTATTCTCCTTCCTGGCACACAAAAAACTCTTGGTACCCATGTAGGAGCTAACCTTAAAATCCCATTCCCATCAATAAGAGCTTTTTCTGCTAAATTTCTTACTGACATGCTTACCGCAATATTAATTTAAAAATTTTATAAGATAATTAATCAAAAATAAATAATTTCTAAACTATATAAACTTTTAATAGGAATATAATTGATTAATCATTTAAATTGACTTTTTGAGATTTTTATTATGAAAGAATTAAATCATCAACCCAAACTCAATGAAAAAAAAGGATGGTGGGAAAAACCAGGTTTAGGTCTTATGTATCAAATAGAATCAAGACCAGGGTGGATTTGGAATAGAAATTTTAACAAATTTAATGCTACTATGATTGATGAAGAGGGTAAATTGAAATTTAATGGTCCTCTCTGTAAAATGAAAAAGTGGGTTGAGTTTTCAAAAAAAGTAGGTGTTCAATACCATGTTTTTGAAGCTAAATGGCATGATGGTATTTGTTATTTTGATTCTGAATATACAGAATGGAAAACTCCTGTAGATTACTGTAAAATATATGCCGAAGAAAGTAAAAAAGCAGATATTCCTTTTATGTTCTACTATTCAAGTATTTTTGATCATAATCCTCAATTTGATGAGATTCAACCATTAAGATGCATTACACCTTCTTTCATTGCAATGCATCATGAAAACAAGGAAAAAATCGCAAAATATTCCATGAATTTCGCAAAAGTAATTGAAAAGATGGTAAGAGTTACTCGAAATGAAAGAAGGGACTATAATCTTGAATTTTTCGACGAGGTTGAATTTCATGATTTCACTTATAATCCTGAACAATATGAAAGATATTTATTAAATCAAATAAATGAACTTATTGAAAAATATAAGCCTGATGGAATGTGGATGGATTGGTATTGGGGAAAAGAGGAGGCTTCTACATTTTTAGTAATGAATTTCATGGAAAATAATTATTCTGATGTTATCCTCACTTATAATAATAGTATTGAACGAAATCCACGATATATTCACTATTTATCAGGAGAAGCACACGATATAGATACTGCATGGAAAGCAGGAAACAGACATAGATCAAAAAAAAAGGCCTGGGAACTATGTGGACCAGCAGCTTATGCATGGGATGTTCCATTAGCTAGATCTGATCCTTATGAAATATTTAGAATTGCAGTAATTATTATGGCTAGTGGAGGCAAGTTCTGTTTTGGATTACCAGCACAGATGAATGGGGAGTTATATCCTGAACCTGCTAAAAATGTAGAATTATTTGGTGAATGGTATAATCTTCGTAAAGATTTATTTACAAATGCAGTTCCAATGGTGTATAAGGGAAAGGCTGTTCCAGGAATTGAAGTAGAAGATGATACTTTTGGAATCATTGGCACTATCCATAACGATAATAAGATAATTCACATTATTAATTTTAAAGGGATACTTAATGAAATAAAACTGACTTTTAATAAGGAATATTGGGGAAATATAGAAAAAATCATACATGAACCCTATAAAGAACAATTAGTTTATAAAAGTAAGAATAATGTAATAGAAGTAATTATTAAAAGAGAAAAGCTCGATTTAGTTGATAATATTTTAAGAATAATTGAGAATTAAAGTACTTGATTATTTTTATTACAGTGTCTTTTTTTATATTTCCTTATAATTAATGTTTACGTGTAAACAAATTACGTATCATAGTACTCTTAAATTGCCTTCATTTGAGAAATTTCTAACATGTAAAGTTCCACAATAGCTAACCATTTTTGTTTAGTATCAATATCAGTTTGAGATTTTTCTGTCAGTTGTTTTCCTTTCTTAAGGTACTGGATCGCCATTTTGATATTTTCGATCTCTTTATAACAAATTCCTAATTTAATATATGTTTGAAAGAAAAACCAATCATCACCTAATTCGATGGCTTTTTTGAACTTTTTTATTGCTTTTTCAAATTCTCCAAAACTCATTAAAATTTCTCCGTATGTATCATAATAAGTTGCATTATCTGGTGCTTGCTTAACAAGATTTTTAATAGTTTCTAAAGACTCTTCTTTCCTATCTAAATATTCCAACCATAACGCTTTATAATTAAGAAGATCATTGTCTTTAGGATACTTTTCAAAAAGTTCATTGATAATATCTAATCCTGCTTCAGCATTTCTCATTTCTTTAAAAACATAAGCTCTTTTCATTTGAATTTTTATTTCTTCTTCAGGAAAATCTTTTAGCATATTATTTAATAAAGCTAATACCTCTTCGAATTTCATAGCATCCATCAAAATCTTACTTTTTGAGTAATATAGATTAAGATTCCTCGGATTCAAGTTAATAGCCTTATCAATCTCTTGAATGCTGCTATACTCTGCTTGTTGTTCACCAAGGTTATACTCCTGCACTTCTTGCCAAATTAAACCTTCTAATTTATCATAAGTATCAATTAACTTTTTCTCTTTTTCGATCTTATAAGCTAAATAATTAATATATTCTGGTAAAAATTTCCTTAAGGATACTTTCAAACTTTTATCAAACAAGTTATCACAGATTTCATTTAAAATTGCATCCACAGTAGATTCTATTGTTAATGTAAGTCTATCATCTGGCAGTTCTTCGAATAATTTGTTTAAATAAGTGAATTTTATGATATGTTCTTCAGTAACAGCATTAAGCATTCTTTCCAGTCTTTCTGTTGCCTGAAAGTAATAGATTTCTCCATTACCTACATTTAAACTGAAGAATTTTATTGGGTAAATATTCTTTTCAACAATTTGGTGTAAATGAAAGTCAAGGATAACTTTTTCTATATCATATTTTATAGAAAAATCCTTAGACGAAATATAGTTTGGATAATTATTAGGGTGATTAATTGATAGAAATAATAAAATCTTGTAAAAATCTTCTTCATTCTCTAAATTAGATTTCACTTTTTCGTATGGTAATTTTAAAACATTATAGAGAAATCGAAATCTAATTTCATTATCCTCTATATTGTATTTTTTAAAAAATTTAATTGTCTTCTGAGTAATTTCTTTTATCCGTTTACTTTCTTCATCCAAAATTGATTGTCTGTCTAAATCATATAATCTTAGCATATTTGAATATTCAGATTTTCCCAATTTTGTAATTCTATATTCTGTATTTTTCCCTTCGTTTTCCTTTCGAATAAAACCATGATCTAATAAAATACTCATATTTTTTGATAAGGATGATTGATTAATCGAAAGAGGTTCTTTTAAGTAATCTGACCATTTACAAAAATTATTGTTATACGCCATCCAAAGTATTATGTGATCATAATTTCTTTTTCTTTTAATTATATCAGGAGGATAACTCAACTTTCTTTTTGATATACTTGCTTGGGACAATTCGAAAAACTTATTTCTCCCTTTCGAAGTAATCTTATATATATTTCTTTTTCTATTTTCAATTTCTACCTTAATTTTCTCAATAAAATCCTTTTCTTTTAATTTTATTAATTTATTTGAGAGTGTCGATCGATGAATGCTTATTGGTTCATTAATAAAATCTGACCATTCACATTTATCATTATTACATAACATCCAAAGAATGATATGTTCGTAATTTTTCCTCTCAAGCAAGGGAGGGTTAATAATTTCTTCAGGAGGATAATTTAAGACCATAATTATGAATCTAAATTAGAACAATTATCTATATATTATTATTTGTTTTTAGGAATTTAAATATATTCTTGATCCTAAACTAATCCATGGAGTCCGAAAAGAGTACTGGAATGTAAACTATAAATGGGAATATATCATAATATTACTTAAGAAAGAAAACAAAAAGAGAATAGAGGGATGAATGAATGAATAATATTGAAAAAAAGATAAAAAAACCTTTAGCATTAGAAGGATGTAGAAAATATTCATTATTAAAAAATATACGAATTATTTAGAGGTATGTTAATTATGAAAAAAGTTAGAAGGGATGATAGTATTACTGATTATGTTATGAATCCAAAGAATTATAGATTTGGATTAAAGAATTTATAAATTTTTTTTCTCTTTTTTTATATTTCTTTTATTTTAACAGATTAATAAAACCTTTTTTAAAGCTAATTATCTCATATATAGCTTTTTACTATTTGTTTTACAGCTTTAAATTGTTTTTCTTGAATACCTGTCGTTATATTATATAAGTTTTGAATATAGTTTTAATCTCAAACTATTCAATGGAATCCCACCAGAATTCCGGAGTATAAACTATATATCGGAATATATCATAATTATAATTAAGAAAAAAAAATTAAAGATTAGAGAATGATAACTATGAAAAAAACTAGAATGGATGAAAGTATTACTGATTTTGTTTTGAATCCAAAGAAATATAGATTTGGATTGAAGAATTTATAGATTTTTTTT
>SMTZ1_10002163_pt1 | contig 19907 bp, 17 predicted proteins | sample DeeMarSWOR136_30_FD_25667 | JGI IMG/M metagenome (IMG submission 25667) | reverse complement strand
TTTACCTCGTTGAAAAAGAGGACAGCCTTGAAAAGGTCAAGGGGAACGGCGACAAATTTGTGAAGAACCTTATTAACGAACTGTCCCGGAATGAGAGAGTAAAAATCTATACAGGGGCCACAATTGGAAAAGCGGGAGGTTTTGTCGGCAACTTCGAAACAGAGATAATAACACCGGACGGAAAAGAAGATATACGTATCGGTTCCATAGTAGTTGCAACAAATGCGAAAATGACAGCAGAGTCGGAGGAGGAAGACTTCGAGAAGGATTTGCTTCTGCAAAGAGATGAAGATAACTTCTTTATTGGAATGCTTGGAATATTAAATCCGCTCGATTTTAATACAGAAGGGGTATTCAGATGCGGTTCCGCCAGAGAGGAGATCAGAGCTTTTGACGCAATTATCGATGGTGAAGCTGCTGCATCCCGAGCGGCAGGGATCATCTCACAAAAAGAGCTTGTTAAATCTCCGGCCATTTCGTTCGTTGTCGATGAATATTGTGACGGCTGCGCCTACTGTATCGATCCGTGCCCTTCCAATGCGATAACACTCATAGAATACATGACAGATGACGGCGGCATAAAGAAGACGGTGGAAGTTAACGAGGCCGTGTGCAGGGGATGCGGAGTCTGCATGGCAACATGCCCGAAGAAAGGTATTTTTGTAAGACATTTTAAGCCTGATTATTTTGAGGAAATGATCAAAGCTGTAGTGGAGGTATAAGATGGGAAATGATTTTGAACCAGTCATTATTGCTTTTTGCTGTAACTGGTGCTCTTATGCGTCAGCAGATTCTGCAGGTACGGCAAGAATACAATATCCACCCAATATTCATATAATCCGTGCGATGTGCAGCGGTATGGTGCATCCGAATTTTATTATCGATGCCCTCACCAGCGGCTGTGCTGATGGTGTTCTTGTATGCGGATGTCATATTGGTGATTGTCACTACCAGGACGGCAACATACGGGCCGAGAAGAGGGCCGAAGCGATCGGACTTTTACTCGAAGACTTCGGCCTCGAAGAAGAACGCTTCAGGCTTGAATGGGTGTCTGCATCAGAAGGACCTAAGTTCGCAAAAATTGCCGATGAAATGACCCAAACCCTTAGAGATCTGGGGCCCAGTCCTTATAGAAGCGGATAGTTGAAAAAATCTTATATAAAAGTCACCAACAGATAATTAACTCAAACTAACAGATTTTCGGCCCTGAATTCCGTCTCTTTTGAATAGAAAGTGTCTCCTACGGTAGGATAGTTCTGACCAGCAGTTCACATATACATTACCCATTCTTTCTGTTACCTTCCCCTTGAAGATCCTCATGCCAGAAGTCACCAGGAAATTCTGGCTGAGAAAGATATGGAGCCAACCAGTAAGACAGACTCGGACATAGTGATCCATGACTCCTGCGTCGAGCTATCTATGCTATCTGCAGACGAAAAACGTTTTAAGAATTTTTGACATCATTCATTCTATTGAACCTCTGGAGAAAGCGGCAGCTATTGATAAAAGGTTAGAAAGAGCAAGCAGGGAAATGACAAATTCATACAGGGTCGCTGTGGGAGAAGATTTCAATATGGTCAGGACCGGTCGGCGATATTTAGAGAAAGAAAATAAAGGCAGGAAAAATGACAGGACAACTATCTTTTAAAGATTACGTTATTATTTCCTGTGGAACGCTTGCCCCAGAGCTGAATTATCTCAAGAACCAGGGTTTTTTGGACGCCGGGAAAATTGTTTATACAACACCCGGCCGGCACGAGGTGCTTAAAGAGCTTGAAAGGCAGTTGATACAGAAAATAGATGTCGCTAAGCAGCACTCTAAAAGAATCATAGTAGTTTATGGCGGCAAGTTCTGCTATATCAATGTCGACGATCCCTACAGAACGATAGATACGATAATCCAGGAGCAGGGAACCGGAATTTCAATCTCCAGAATAAATGCAACTCACTGCATGGATATATTAGCCGATGAAAACCAAAGAGAGCAAATAAGCGGAGGACAAAAGGTCTTGTGGCTTACGCCGGGATGGATAATCTACCGTAACCATGTCTTTCAGGACTGGGATAAAGGAAAAGCCAATGAGAACTTTCCTCAGCATACCGGTGGAGCCATTTTATTAGATGGTATAGGCTTTTGGGATAGATACTCTGAAGAGTATCCTGAAAAAATCCTTGAATTCTCCGACTGGATGGGAATAGAGATTCGGCCCCATGAGATTACGTTGGATAGATTGAAAGACCTGCTTGCCGGCTGTGTCATATCAGACCTGGAAAAAGAAATAGCTGAACTGAAAGGCAGACTGCCTGCTCACTCAGCGAAGCCATCAATGATACAACAGTTAGAAGAACTCGAAGAAAAGCTGGAAAAGGCGAAAATAATGGGAAGCTGGCGAAAATAGAGGTATTTGGGTGTGTGCCTTATGACACGGCGGTTACAGAAAGTCAAATAAAGACGCCGGTCAACGTAGAAAAGCTCAAATATCGGCTAAGTATGAAGAGAGCTACTCCTAATCCGCCACAGCTTGTTGAGGGAAATGTTACTATTGCCAATAATCAGTTAGAATGGTGGGAAAGAGACGGTGGTGTGAAGTTTTTGAAGAAAATTGGACTAAGATATGGTCAAAGAGTTTTAGATTTCGGCTGTAGAGTAGGCCATTATACGATTCCTGCGGCTAAAGTCGTCGGAGACAAAGGAATTGTTCTCGCCGTGGACAAGGAAATGCAAGCACTCAACGAACTGGAGCAAAAAGCCACAGCCAATGATTTAAAAAACATAAAGATATTAAAAACTTCGGGGCAAACAACACTTGATTTGGAAAGAGAATCAATCGAGGTTCTTCTATTATACGATGTTCTTCATTATTTTGAAAAAAGTTACAGGAAAAAACTATATAAGGAGGCTTTCCGCCTTTTAAAACAAGATGGTTTACTTTCCGTTTATCCCAAGCATACTCTGGAAGATTGGCCCATACAGGAATTCGCAAGTTTAAGTCTAAGCGACGTTAAGCACGAAATCGAAGCTTCAAATTTTATCTTTGAACACAGATTCTGCGGCCTTATAAGCCATGATGATGGTCTTAATCAGGGCTGTGTCTTGAATTTCAGAAAATGTGAAAAATGAAAATAACCATTCTCTATGATAACAGTGCAAATCCCGGTCTAAAATCAGGATGGGGATTTTCTTGCCTGGTGGATACAGGACAGAAAATCCTCTTCGACACAGGGAACAACTCAGAGAAGTTGTTATACAACTTTGAAAAGCTAAACATCGATCCTAAAACTGTGGATAAGGTAGTCCTCTCGCATAATCATTGGGACCACGTAGATGGTTTGGAAGGCTTTCGAAAGTTAAACCATAAAGCCGAAATTGTCTATCCCAAGGCTTTTTCGCAGTTAGCAGAAATATCCCCAGGCATATATTCAACCGGAGCACTGGGAATGATGATAAAAGAGCAGGCCCTGGTCGTGAAGGCGGAAAAAGGAAATATTGTTATAACCGGTTGTGCACACCCCGGCTTGGATAAAATACTACAGGCAGCAGGACAGCTCGGTGAAATCTATGGCGTGCTCGGTGGCTTCCACGGATTCTCAAAGTTAGACGAGCTTGAGGGTATTCGGTTGATTGGGCCTTGTCACTGCACACAATATAAACAACAAATAAAAGATAAATATCCTGATGAATTTGTGGAGATAAAAGCAGGAAGTGTTGTTGAAGTCTGAAAGCAAAAACTTCATAATAAAGCTTCAGATGGCAAACCAACACCTGTACATCAAACTATGGATGTTGATCTTCTGCAGTTTAATTATTGCTCCGATAGCAGGAGCCGCGGAAAGAGGAAGGTATCTGGGTCCGGAGAGCATGGCTTCATCGCGAGATGGGCAGATGCTCTACATTGCCTTTGCCGACGCAAAGCAGATAGCCTTCGTTGACATCCATAACCGCAAGGTTACTCGCTCGATCGCCACCCCGGCCAAACCTACCGGCCTAACGACGAGTCCTGATGGCCGACAGCTTTATGTAACCTGCGCTGCTGCGCAGAGCACTCTCCTTATCATGGATGCCGAATCCGGTAAGGTAAAGACGACGATTCCAGCAGGCCACACGGCATGCGGCCCGACGATTACGCCCGATGGAAAACGGCTGTATGTCTGCAACCGCTTCGAAAACGACGTTTCAGTCATCGACCTAAAGACTCGCAAGGAGCTAACCAGGATATCTGCCACTCGCGAGCCGCTTGCCACGGCCATTACTCCCGACGGCAAGTCCCTTTTGGTAATCAACCACCTACCGGCCGACCGCGCCGATACGTCTGATGTGGCCGTGGTGGTTACAATCATTGACACACAAAGCAACGCGACGGCTAAGATTCGCCTTCCAAGCGGTGCATCCGGGCTGCGGGGAATTTGCGTCTCCCCTGACGGCAAATATGCTTACGCAACGCACATAATGGCCCGCTATGAACTGCCTGCCATCCAGGTGGACTACGGATGGATAAATGCTAATGCGCTGAGCGTAATCGACACAAAGGAAAAGAAACTGCTCGGCACCGTGCTGCTGGATGAGATGCACATGGGTGCAGCAAATCCCTGGGGCGTGGCCTGCACGACTAATGGGAAATGGATCTGCGTGACCCACGCGGGTACCCATGAGCTAAGCGTAATCGACGCACCGGCCCTTCTGAAAAAGCTGCTGGCGATGCCGATAAATCCGGAGCCACACCTGATGGGAGAGGTCGTATACGACGATCGCAATGAGCTGCTGGACTACTTCCGCCGTCGCCGGGCTGCCTTGAGGGGCAAACCGGCAGAAAGTGGCGAGCTTTATATGCTGGGATCTGCTGCCGGTGTTTCCAATGACCTAAACTTTCTGACTGGCTTACGTCAGCAACTCAAGCTAAAAGGCAGGGGGCCGCGAGGATTGGCTATCATCGGCTCGAAAGCCTACGTCGCCGCATATTTTACTGATACAATAGACATAGTTGAGATTGGACCTAAACCCCCCAGGCACGTCAAGGAATTTGCACTTGGTCCAAAGCCGCAACTGACTGTTCGGCGACGTGGTGAGATGCTGTTCAATAACGCCGAATTATGCTTTCAACAGTGGCAGAGCTGTGCCAGCTGTCATCCGGATGGCCGCATGGATGGCCTGAACTGGGACCTGACCAACGACGGAATGGGCAACCTGAAAAACACCAAGAGCCTGCTTCTCAGTCACAAGACACCGCCGGTGATGAGTTCGGGAGTTCGGGCATTGGCTGAAGAGGCGGTTCGCGGCGGGATTAAGCATATTCTCTTCACCGACCAGAAAGAGCAGGATGCCGCGGCAATAGACGAGTATTTGAAGTCGATTGAGCCGATACCCAGCCCATACCTTGTCGAGGGCAAACTCAGCCTGTCCGCCAGGCGAGGCAGGAAGCTGTTCTTCAACGAGAAGGTGGGCTGCTCCAAGTGTCATACAGGCCCTCTGTACACCGACATGCAGATGCATGATGTAGATTCGAAAAATCCATGCGACCATCGTGAAAATTTTGATACTCCCACCCTCATCGAAGTCTGGCGGACGGCCCCATACTTTCACGATGGGCGCTATACCACCGTCAGGGAGTCCATCTCTAAATGCAGGGACCATAAGAAGGGCGCCAGCGTCGAGCTTAACGACCGGCAGTTCAACGATCTTACCGAGTTCGTGTTATCGTTGTAGCCAAAAGAGGCGGAATAACCTGAATAAAACGCCACGATTAATGTTCAAAGACAACTTTTGATGAACTCGTTCACTACTATGACTTTTGTGCTTTTGCTAAACTTGACAGTCATATCAGGCTTCGCAACAAATCGGCGAAGTGCGTTGAAAAATGCTTCTTATCTTTAAGAGTTCTTTATGTAACACTTGTGCTAACGCAGGTGGAATACAGAACTTTGCCTGATTCAACGTATAATTGACCTAACAACGGTATTACCGTTGATAAGCTTAGAAATCTTACGAAATTTGATACTTTCCGGCGTTCCAGGCTGTTAGGAAAACAGTTGTGATAGAAGTCAACTTTGCTATGTTAAACGTGCTTGTCTTTGCTTTGCCGAGCAGATACGAACTTTTAGGCATTGTTTCAATGCTCATATCATCTGAAATCCCAGCAGTTCGTTCTTTTGTTTCATCTGTGGGGTCTGCTTCTATTAAATGCGCGTGGTGGCGATGCGTTTTGGGGAAACAATCTGAGCAAACTCAACCCCCTATGGCTTAAGATTTAACACGGATCTTGTATACGACGATTTAGAGTTTTCGGGGACGCCAGACAGGCCCAAGTTTCAACTAACTCCAGAATGCCCGTTCTTCCCAAAAGAGGTAGGTAACCTCACTGCGATGACTTTATGGCTAAAATACATGAGGCCAGTTTGCAAATGCCTCGCCGTATTTTCAAATCTCCAGCAAGTCAAAGATATTTAACCTCGACCTGCACATTGGTTTCCTTGTGAGCAGTTTCGGGATCGCTTCAATCTTCGTCCGGGACAAAGTTCAGCCGCCTGTGTCGCTTCAATGGACGCTCGTTCTCGTCCATTTGCTGCAAGAGCCAGAAGGCGGTGCCGCGAACCACATTGCCCTTTGGCAGTTCCTTAGTCAGGCGGTGGAGTTGTTGGCGGGCTCCGTCACTGTCGCCTTCGTGCCAGTCGAGCCAGGCCTTACCGAGACGAGCGTGCTCGTGCTCAAAGGCATTCGGGTAATCACGGATAAATCGAACCGTCTTCTCTTTAGGATAATGATACCAGACACGTTCATAAATCGGTGGATCGTCTTGCCGATCAGGCCGATCAGGTCCTATGTAAGAGTAGGTAAAAGGCGGGTCACTTTGCCGATAGCCCCATGGCACCCAGACCCTCGTCCTCGGCCAACGAGCTACGACCGTCCCCGACTTATCGATGGCCCTGACTTCAAACATATAAATATTGCCGGCTTCAAAACGCAGACCGCCCACACCATTAGCTCCCACGGGCCATTGCTTCTGCTTCGTAACTAATTTGGCTGATTTGATTACCGGGGCGTGTTCAACTGACAGGTGGGGGTCAGCAGGCGCCGAGAGAGACATATCCAGTTCGTAACGCAGCCCCTTATCGACCAGCAACGAATCGAGTCCCTCCCAGTTCAGCACCAAATCGTCACCATCGATGCGCTGCCAATCCTTGATGTTCAACCTAAACGCCGGTCGTACTACCAGTCGAGGGTAATGGACCGTTTCGCCCGGTCTTAGCTCCTCGGGGGCCGGCGGCAATCCGGCGCCTACCGCATCAGCTCCGCCGTAAATCTTGGCGATCTTGAATTTGCCGGGCTCGACCTCCATCCAGAGGTCCCAGTTGCTTACGGGTTCCGGGAAATTGGATGTTGGGACGAGGACCTCAATCTTAACCGGAATATCGGGCAGTCTGTCAAAGCGCACGATTCCTGATTCATCACTTATTGCATAGCGCGTCAGGGGGCGGTCTTTGGCTCTGTAACCGAACGAGTCGAAATCCTTTAAGGGATATGGTGCGTAGAACAGTGTGTCGGTGGAGATGCCTGTATTGGTGACATTTGTCGGTTCGGGTGCCCTTTTCACGAGAAAATGGACGCCTTTGAGACCTTTGCCGTCTTTTTCAATTTTGAATTCGAGACTGCAATCTCCCGAGTGCATCGAGTCATCGGCGACTTGCCATTTGGTGTGCAGGTCATCTTGCCAGTCAACGGGCGGAGCCGACAGCCAGGGGCGCGATCCTGCTGGTATTGGCTCGCGACCGAGCTTTTTGAGCATTTCATTCATCCCGTCCCAGTTGCCCTGGAGCAGCCGCAGTTTGGCCAGGGCTATACTGAATTTACTCCAAAGCTGCGAATTGGGTTGAGCATGGCGGAAACCCAATTCGAGGACTTCGGCCAGTGTGACGTAGCTCTCGGCGGGATCCTCACGCGGTGAGCGTACAGTGCTGCCACCGGCCGGGGCGGCCCACTCGAGATTGGTATTCCTAAGCCCATACTGAATGATGGTGGCCAGCCGCCAGGCGAGTTCGGGATCCGGCTCCGTAGCCAATCGCCGGCGGTAAAGCTTCTTGATTTTTTGCGTAAGTGGATGAGGGTGCCCGAGGTTAATAATGCCTTTTGTGGACCAGAGGTATTGGGGCACGCTTGGGTCGAAGGGGTCTTTTTCGATAAGTTGTGTATAGTAATCGCTTTTGGTGATCTGGCCTTCTTTGTCCATAACTTGGGCAATTGCACTGCGAGCAGAGTCCCGAATCCGGCGCTCTTCGGCCTCTGTGAGCTTCTCAAGGATCGGCATCGCCTCTTTTGGGATGTTGGTCAGGGCCCAGATGGCCGATGCCCGCACATCGGGATTCTCCTCACCGTCTTGTGCTATTCTCTGCAAGACAGGAGTCACCCGGTCCTTCGCCCAGGTCATTTTACTGAGAGAATACAACACGGTTCCCCGGTATGCAGCCGGAGACAGCCCAACGTCGCCAAACCGCAAATCCTCATCGAGCGCCACCTCGATAAGCAACGGAACCGCCTCCTCGGCTTCCGGCCCCATCTTCGCCAGAACTCCCACCGCGTGCCAACCATGCTTGGTGCGTTTCTTTACCTCCTCGGCCAGCCTCGGAACCGCAGGGCGCCCGATTTTAATCAGTGCGTTGGTGGCGGCATCAATATCATCACTGACTCTGCTGTCCCACTGGGCCATCCATTCGTCAATCGTCCGCCCTTCATATTTCATTTGGTCGGCATTGTCTTGAACTTCGGCCTGACTGTTCCGCGAATCCGTCACCGCGGACAACTTCCCCGGCCTAACCTCAACCTGCACATCGGTTTTTACGTCTGGCCGAAGAGAGACGTTCCTGAACGTAACTTTACTAAAGTCTCTATAGTTGACGTAAATTTTTTCGATATTCTCTATCGCAGGCCGAAAACCAAAAGTGCGCAGAACCAAGTTATCCTTTGACGTCAACGCTCCTTCACCCCAAGATTTATGATGCTTTCCATCCCTGGTCATACATTCCAGTTTGATGTCAACATCGAACTCCGTAGTTGTAGCGTCAATTAGCGTTTTCGTATGAACTCGCTTATCAGGATTTGGTCTGAGCCCGGAAAGAATAATGACCTTTCCATTAGGTAGATTTGTAAACTCCTTGTATACATCGTTTTGACCGGGCTTTTCCATCGTCCAATCACCAGCGGCCACTTTTACCGATATTTCGACTCGATCTGGCAATGCAGTTTTCAACGGTTGGCTTTCTCCCCAAAAAACCACAGCTTGGCCTTGCTTTGTAACGGGCCCGGAGGAAAAGAAGAGATAATCCAAATCTATTTGACTTTCATAGCTAATATCTTCGTACGGGGAGAAATTCAGAAGATACCCAAGGCAGGGATATTTAAATGCCTGTTTTCCCTTCATCCCGTATTCCGGTTGTCCCATTGTAATCCCATTTGGCCTCCACCATTTTTGACCTTTCTTGGTAGGATCCTTACATATTCCCACCAGTTCAACCGTCACGCCGTTGGGCAAGGTAGTGACAAAGTGTGATTCTTTTGATATATGTTCAGCAGCGGCCTGTTTATACTTACCTGCTTTCGCCATCGGCAGCAATAGACAGCCCGCAATAATAACTACAAGTAAGCCAAGAAACCCGAGTTTTGCACTCTTGGGAAATGGTTTGCTTAAGATGTGTTTAATTCGGCCCGCGAGAGCCTTCTTAGACTCAACGACACCGATCAAACGCAAGCCAAGAGCTGGTCGGGCAAATGCTATCTCTGCAATGTCAACAAGTGTACTGCTGTAGTTCCTGGCCTCATCTCCCAAATGCGCCAGCACCATCTCGTCCACAGCCTGCTCTCTGACCCTGCGCACCATCGCATTTGCCAGCCAGAGAAGCGGGTTATAGAAATAGATGATCTGCAGTACAGTCTGTCCGAAGTTCACCCAGAGATCTCCTCTCTTGACGTGGGCGAGTTCATGGAGCAGGGCTGTTCGCAGCTTATCGGAGGAAAGACGCGCAAGCAACGAAGATGGCACTAAGACCTTTGGCTTGAGCAGACCACAAGCTGCGGGACTCTGCGCGTTTTGAGATATCCTCAAATCAATTTTCTTTCGAATGCCAAGCTCACGGCAACAATCACTCAGCATATCAGTTAGTTTGCCTTCCGCAGGTTGGCTCTGGGCAATGAGGCCTCGTACAAACCATGCCCGCTGCATCAGCAGCACCGCCAGCACTAATATCCCCAAAAACCACCCAAGGAAAATACCCGCCTCCAAGCTGACGGAGGGCGATACAGGTACCACAACAGAGCCAGCCGGAGCAGGAGGTTCTACAGGAACCTCGACCGGTTGCACCTCCATCGGCTCAGAAGGCATCACAGAATACCCGGTCGGGAGTACCTCGGTATATTCGACAGGAGGTAAACTCGGTACTTCCGTAGACGTTGGATTAGCGGGCCAATAATCACCGCACCAATAGCCAATACCTGTCGGCAGGCTGAGCGTTGGAGGAAGAAGCAGTTTCACAAATACCAGCAGCCAGATACAGTACCTGAAAACGGCTCTGATACGTTTACGCAATAATGAGTCAATGACAAGCAACACCAAAATCAAAATACTCGACTGAATCAGCATAGCCAGAGCATGCCCACAAAAGTAGGCACCTACTTTGTTCAAAATGGCAATGATGGAACTACTCATTTCTTGCTCTCCTAACCTGGTTTACTTCTTGGCAGGTGTGGTTCTATTTCTTTCCGCTTTCTCAATGAGCTGTCGAAACTGTCTTAGTTCCTTCTGGGAGAAGTTCTCATTCTCAAGTAAGAACTGCATCATTGGCGTAAGTGCATCATCAAAAGCTCGCTTGAGCATCTTTCTAAATTCACTTTTCTTCGCTTCTTCCTGGCTGATCTTTGAGCTAAAGAGCTGCAGGTTTCGAATCCTGTCAATCTTGAGAAATCCTTTCTCGACCATACGGTCCATAGCGCCTTTGACTGTGCTGTAAGCCCAATTCTTGTTATGTTGGAGAATCTCCTGGACAGTTCCGGCAGCACACGGCTCATTCTCCCAAACTACTTTCATAATGACCCATTCTGCCTCAGTTAGCTGCGGGCTTGACTTCCTTCGTCCACCTATTAGATTCTTTGTCGACTTTGCCATATCCTGGACTCCTTATTTCGGTTTATGTAGATAATATTCGGTATAAACCGAACAAGTCAACAAAAAAATGATAATTTTTCAAAAAATCTGTCATCATCTGCATTCTTGCCCCAGAAAATGCAGAAAAACCTACAAAATTCCTCATGCTATTTCCCGCTCTCGCCCCCAAACCCAAACAAATCCAATTTTACTCCAATTTGGAGGTTCAAAAGAGATGTTTGGATACCAGCGGGAAAATACAGATTCAAAACTTATGCCACTGGGCGGTACTGGACTTGAACCAGTGACCTCCTGCGTGTCGAGCAGGCGCTCTGGCCACCTGAGCTAACCGCCCTTCTGAAACTTATCTATAGTATGATGAAAAAAAACGAAGAGTCAAGAAATTTTTATTTTATGGTGTCGCGGCCGGTAATTCTCAGCCCTACTTCGCCGCTGTCCACAGCTAAAACAGGTCTTAATGATGTTTCACCCGAAACTTTACAGCCCAAAATGAACTATTTTATCCAGTTTTCTGCAAATCTGGCAAAGTCCGTAAAATTGACAACACCGTCACCGTTAAGGTCCTCAGGAATCCTCCCTGCCTCTTTTATCCAAAGCCATTTGGCGGCAATTCCCGCTAAAATCCTAAAGTCATGTGGAATGCTAACGGTTGCGCTGCGAACCGTGGTATTTCCACTGTCATCGACCGCCTGACAGGTGATAGTATAAACGCGATCGCTGCCGGTTCCGCTTCGTTCGGCCCTTAGATAAATTGAGCCGTAATTACCTATTTGAATATCATCGTTGGTATGTCCAACGCCGATGGTATCATCTCCTTCGCTCATCACGATGCTGACTAATGACACATCCGGCAACGCATCACATTCATCGCTTACCGTTAAGCTCGGCGTAATCTCGTACATCTTATGATTCGGCGGCCAAATCACTGCCGGGCTGACCGTTAACGAAAATTCGGGTGGTTTTGTATCCACAACCGTTATCACAACATCGTTAGGCTCGGAATCTTCCGTACCATCGTTGACGACAAGAGTAATCACATAATCATCCGGGCAGCCGGGTTCAAGGGTGACTGTCGGCATGGATTTTTTGTCGATACTCGGTATAGGTAAGTGGTTAATTGGCGAGTATTTAACTGGTGTGAGGTAAGTCGATATGGGATGCCGGGTGTTTGTATAAACAGCCGGGATGCAGGGCGATCAGTCCGGTGGAGTCCTTCGAATGACGGCTGCAGACGAAATAGTCCGCTCGGTATTGCCGCTTGAAACCGTAATTGAAATCTGCACACTCTTTGTATCCATCCCATCATCTGTGGGGGTCTTAACGAAACTCATCGCGGTAACATTGTCACAAAGCACGTATTCCTGACCGTCACTGTTTGTTATAAGGTAAAGCTTGTTATCAGCGTCTCTGTATTCATACGTAATATCATCTCCGGCGGCGGTAAAAAAGCTGCATTCATTGCTCGGCGCATTGGGGTCAACCACATATCCTGTACGAAGCTGAGTGGTTATGCGAAACAGCGCCTGCCGGGCCCTGTTGACGGCCTTGAAGATATCCTCATTCTCCCGATAACTCATCATCGAGGCTTGAAAAGCGAAAGCCACCGCAACAAGCAGCATAGCCGTCATCGCCATAGCAATCAGCAATTCAACAATGCCAAAACCATTTTTGTCCCCGGCGTTTTTCATTTCATATCCCGTTTTTTCGTAAGGTCTGTAGATTTCGATATTTCGCAAAATAAAGACCCTCGTTCTCGGTTAAAATACGCTCTATGGCTCCACGTACGAAGCTCGAAACCAGTCTGCCGAAACAACCTGCCTGGTGCCGAGATAGACTTCTGCGGTCACTCTAACGAAGAAGCTGCCATGGTCCGCGAGAACCTGCTCGAAATTTCCTCCGCTGACATTTTCAACAGTAATTTTCTGAGTGTAGGCGTCGAAGCCGTTCAAGGTCACCCTGTCGGCACTAATCGGCGGCGAAAAGACCGCGTCATCAAAATCATCCAAATCGTCATAGTCAGTTAGGGTGGTCTCATCCGCTTCCGGGCCGAATGTCGCCATACCGGTATTAGGGTCAACAACCGGCAGTCTGATGGTAAGCTCCTTTATCTGCTCAAGGAGAAACTCTGCGGTTGACAATTCGGTGCCGGCAGAGTTGGACCTTGTAAACGAACTGTTGGCTGCAAGAAGAGATGCAATTGCAATACCGACTAATACGACTGCAATCAAGACTTCTATAAATGAAAAACCACCCTTGTATCTTCTACCTTGCATTCGGTATCTCACCCCCCAACTTTTTTATTTGCCCGCGACAAGACTGGACATCTTAAATATCGGCAGAATAATACTCATGGCGATAAAACCGACCAAAATACCCATCAAGACTATCATTATAGGTTCTATCATTGAAGTCACAGTCTTGATGATGGTTTTTAGCTCTCTGGAGTAATATTCGCTAATGTGTTTGAGGACCTCACTCATCGTTCCTGAATCTTCACCACTTCTAATCATTTGTACGACATCACTGGGCATCAATCCGGAACGTTTGCCTGCTCCTCTTACATGCCCCAGTAAACTATCCGCTATCTTTCTGCCCTGCCGAACATCTTCGTGGACTTTGAGCCACATCTCCTTGTAAAAGGTGTTACCGGATATTTGCGCAGTTATTGAAATTGTATTCAGGATAGGCACCCCGGCCCTGCTGAGCACACCCATCGTGTGGAGGCTTCTTGTTATATAAAGACACCGGCAGAGGGTTTTTATAAGCGGTAAAACCAATTTCATCCTGTCCCACCATACCTTGCCCAAACTTGTACGCACAAAGTACCAAAATCCCCAAAACGCAACTCCAACAGCAGGAATATGAATGTACCAGTAGTTTCGCAAAAACGAGCTGATCGCTATCAAAGCCTTGGTCGGGAGGGGCAATAGATGCTCTTTTCCTGCAAAAACGAGCGTAAACCTCGGCAAAACAAAAACCAGCAGGAAAATTGTCACGGACACGGCCATAACTGCAATGATAATCGGATAAACACAAGCTGATTTAACCTGTGAGCTGGTCTCCGCTTCCCTGTCCAGATACTCCGCTAACTTTTGTAACATCTCACTCAGTGAGCCTGAAGCTTCTGCCGCCCCAACCATATTTATATAAAGATTGCTGAATACTTTCGGATACTCGGCAAGGGCCTGAGAAAAACTTTGTCCCGACTCGATTTGGGCTTTCAAATTAAGAAGGATGACCTTGAATTTTTGTTTTTCACATTGCTCGGCTATCGACTCAAGGGCATCAAGAAGGCTTATACCGGCTCGAATCATAACCGAAAGCTGATTGGTAAAGTGTAGAATATCCTTCTTGCTGGGTCCGAACTCAAATCTTAATTTCCGTATCTTGTTCAGACCGCTTAACCGTTCTTCCTCTTCGTCCCGGTAAGGTTCGGGTGAAACCGGCGCACGGCTGCCCCTGCGCCAATCATCTGTTTCCGACGTTCGAACTTCTTGCTGATCCTCAATAGTGGCTGCCGTTTGTTGGGATGATTCTTCTAACATATCTATGGGACCTCTTTATTCCATGTTTAGCTCTTCAGCTTCCGCTGACTGTACAACTTCGAATTGCTCTAATGGAGTAAGCAACTTCTCCATTTTGCCGGGATTGCCCGACCTTGTTATCGCTTCTTCTCTATCTATGTAACCCTTGAAATACATCTCAGCAATGCTGTGATCGAGATTCTGCATGCCGATTCTTCTTGAGGTCTCAATAACATTGGGAATCTCGTAGATTCTGTTCTCGCGAATACAGTTCCTGACGGCAGAGGTGCAGAGCAAAATTTCCGTACAAGGTACCATCCCCGGCTCATCTACCCTTCTAAACAGTGTCTGGGTGATAACAGCCTGCAGAGTATTCGAGAGCATCGTTCGAATTTGATTCTGCTGATTTGCCGGATAAATATCAATAATACGCTCAACTGTCTGTGGGGCATTGATTGTATGCAGTGTGCTGAATACGAGGTGCCCTGTTTCTGCAGCCGTAATTGTAAAACTCGTGGTTTCGAGATCTCGCATTTCACCAACCATGATGATATCAGGGTCCTGCCTTAATATATGCTTGAGACCCGATGCAAAATCCGGACAGTCGGAGCCTATTTCCCTCTGCTCAATCATACTCCTGTCGTTCTCTAATCCATATTCAATGGGATCTTCCAGGGTAATTATATGCTTTCCATATTTTGAGTTTATCAGTCCAATGACGGAGGCAAGCGTGGTACTTTTGCCTGAACCGGTATGGCCTGTTACGAGCACCAAACCCCTGGGCAGATCCGCCAGTTCCTGCACTATCGGGGGCAGGTTCAGGGAATCTATCGTCGGGATCTGGTTCGGAATCACCCTAAATGCAATCGCAACAGTTTCACGCTGATAATGAGCATTAACACGAAAGCGATGACCATCATCGAGGGTTGTCGAGAAATCAAGGTCTCTGTATTCCTGGAATCTTTTGTATCTTTCCTGGCCAATCATTGAAAGAACCATTTTTTTTGCATCTTCATTAGTGACTTCAGGAAAATCCGTATCGAGCAGTTCCGTATTCTTTCTCAAAACCGGCGGCATCCCGACGTTGATATGTACATCGCTCGCTTCATTTTCAATAGCCTTTTCTAATATTATCTTTACATCTGTACCTGTACTTGCCATGTCATAATCCTTCAATTAAGAATATAAGTGCTCGCAGCTATTTTAACGCGAGTACCTGTTCATAAGTTAGCTTGAGCCGTAATAATATCATCATTCCGATAACTTCAATATTTTTTGAACATCTTCTAACTCAAGCTTAACGAAAGTATCACTAATTTGGGACACTTTAAACCCTTTTATCATATCTCCTTCATAAAGGATTTTATCATTAATCATACAGAAATTGCCCTGTTCGGTTTGACAAATAGTCAAAAGCTGAAATTCCGTTTTACTCTGTTTTAGCCGCTTCTGTCTTAACAATTCCGCCTCTTTACTATCGGGAGTTTTAGCACCGTCAACCAGAAATATTTCAAAAGGATTTTTCACGAGTTCATTGACGCGTACCTGCTCTACGTCCGAAAACTCATAAAATTTATTAACTATCTGGTCCATCCGCTTAAACATTTCCGAACCAACGCCTGTAAGTCGAGCGATGGCCTTTTCGATTCGGCTTTCTTCTGCGTTATCCGAGGCAGCTGCCGCTGATTGGGGCACGCTCTTTTTTATCATAAACAAAAGCAACAAAAGACCTATAACAAACAAAACTGCGAGCAACATCGTCATCTTTCGAACATCTTTACCCTGAGCCGCCACGGTAAGATATTGCTGCTCTTTTTCAGAAGAGCCTGGTGACTTGTGGTCCAGTCCGGTCCCGGCCTCGCCGCCCGACGATTTCGGCGCTCCCTGCACATCCGAATCCCCAAAACTTTGCTCACGCAAAAAAGATAACATAGCCAATCTCCACTAAAGCTGATAATCGATAACCGGTAATCAGTGGGTATTAACTTCCCAACATTCGGCCATTGAACGATTTAACCGGTTTTATTCTGGAAAAATATACTCACAATAAATTCGGCTTCTATCCTGCCCTCGTTCTTATCTTCCTTATCCAGGCTAAGCTCCCTGATCTTCATAATTCTTGGAAGTTTCTCAAGCTCCAAAAGGAACGAATAAAAGGAATTAAAATCCCCGATTAAACCCATTTTTAAGGGCTGTTCTATATATCCGCTATTATTCTTCTTGTTGAGAGTTCGAATAGTTTTTGGCTTTAGCCCCTGCTTCTGCGCAATTACAGTTACCTGCTCGAGGACCTTGTGAATCTCACTTGTAGGAGGTAGCTTGCTTTCGAAAAAAGTGACAGCCTCCCGCAATTGCTCAAGCTGCTTTGTCAGACCCTCGGCGGCGGCGGAGGCTTTTTCAAATTCCTCTAATTTGTCCAACTTTAACTGAACACGCTCTTTTGCCTCATCAAGATGCCTGTTGGCAGGCTTAATCATATATTGGTATCCTGCCACGGCAACACTTATGATTAAAACAAAAAAAACAACTTTTCTAAAACTACCATTCATAATCTCACCTCATATTTGGTATTTTTCATCCCGTATTATCCTTGACACGCATTATCATCGTTAGAAACCTCTTGCGGCGGCCTTTGTCTTGGTTCTAATCCCCTCAATGTCTTCGTTACTAAGATGAACGTTTTTTCTAAGCATTGCCGTCAGCTTGAAATGCCTGTATGTTGTCTCCTCGACTTTGTGCTCTTTGGATTCGACAAGCGCCACGTTGTCCAGCAGAGAAGAGTTAATGAGCTCCTTAATATATGCGGCAACTTGAAGGTCGCTTGGCGCTACACCTTCAATATCCATATATGTCTCTAACAATTTCTCCGGTGACTCTTCTGACTGGTCAGAGGACTTTTTAGCCCTTGCTTCCTGGTACTTATTGGTCGGTACGGCGTTACTTGTTCTTTTGGGCTCTTTCTGAATGACATTTAACCTTAAAAGTGAGACGCCCATCGGCAAACTATTTGTCAGAGAAGCCAGCAAAACACTTCTCGGAACAGGCTCAAGGAGTTCCGCCGTGGTAAGAGCGGTCTTTAACATCACCTTGCGCCTGGCCTGCAGCGCTTCAAACTGTTCGATCGCCTGCTGGGCCTTGGCCGCTTTTTCACTTAAATATTTTTCCTTTTCGGCAATGTTGCGCTGACTTATCTTGATGGTTACAAATGTGCCGCCCAAACCTGCCATCACCAGGGAAAACAACACAAGGTATATCAAATTTGTTCTTCGAGATTCGCTGCTTTTGACATAATCATCAGGTACAAAATTTACATTAAGCATTTTTTACGTCCTCCTGTCGAATAATTCCAAAAATTAAAGCAAAAAGCGGCCCAACTCTTGTATCACGAATACAAACACCCAACTTTAAGCTCGACAGATTTCAGTTCTCAAATTCCTCATGACAAGCTCAGCCCAAAGGCAATGGCCCAATGACCTTGACTATCTCTTCTATCTACACCGGTCTCAGAGGGCTCGTCCACCTGAACAGCCATCAAACAATCTCCCATCTGTGCGGGCATCTCCCACCGCTTTGCTATGGTTACACATATATTTTTTTCTACTGCTCTGCCCGAAAGAAAAACCAAACGCTCTATTTGAGCCTTTCTGTACATCGATGTGAAGTGCCGCCTGCAGGCATCCAATTCCATTACGAATCTGGAAACCATCTCATCGCCGTCAAGCTGTTTCGAACCTAAGGGAATTGAGCGGGCAAGAAGCAAATTCTCATGCCGACAAATTACAACGTTCGTACAGTTCGGTTTTATATCAAGCAGGTATACAACGGCTCTGCTATCGGCTTGCCGCCTGCCAAAAAACCTTGCATAGCTCTTGGCCATTGCAATCGGCCAAACGCCAATAGACTTAATGGCCAGGCCGGCCTTTTCGTATATCGCCAAATGTCTATCGATAATTTTCCTTTCGGCTGCTATCACAAGAGCATTCTCCTCTTCTGCCGGGATGTACCTTATCAATGCATTAGCAGAATCAAACGGCAGCTTTTGTTTTATCTTGGAAATGACAGCCTTATCGACCGCATCTTTGGTCTGGCCTTCTTCATTTATTTTAGGCATTCTCACATGGTCGATAAACAACTCCGCCGGTGATATCGCAGCTATCACGTCCTTGCCACGAAACTGGCCCCGGCTACACGCCTGACGTATAGTATTGATTGCCCATCTTTGCCAATCGACGCTGCCCGCTTTTATATCGGGTGGTATAGTTCTATATTCGCCGGCAACTAAACTTATTCCCTTGCCGTTATCGGCAAGCTGTGCCATCGAAAGGGCGTCATCGCCCATATCCATACCAACCGGACACAATCCTGCAATATTCCGCAAAATCGGCACAGCCGAACATGTGCGGTCTTTCAAAAATTGCAACATAAATTTGTCCTCACTTCGTGCGCCATGACTCGTAAACAACATCAAATCAGATACTTAATCAGGATAAGATGCCATCTAAAATATAAGAAACATCCTCCAATAGGCCAACCGCAACTGTACTTAATGAGCCCTGAGCCAACAAATTGATGTAAAAGATTCCAGTGACCGTAAAACAAGTTATTCTAATCCTATAATAACTGCGGTTTCAGCAATCCACTGTGAACTCATCTATGTATGATATAATTTCGGCTTGTAAGAGGAGGGGATAGCGTCAAAGTGAAAAAAGTTTTTAAAAAAATTTATTTCACATATAATATTGGCCCGCTCTTCTCAAAAAGGAATTATCATCGGATACAAAATTTTCGGCAGACTTGACAAAATGAAAACAGACAAACCTTATAGGACTTTATAAGTGAATTGGAAATCGCGCCTGATGATTCTACTCTGCTTTAAGCCGGCGATTCATTAGATCGGCGATCGCCGTTTGTACCGGCTTAGCTTCAAAGAGCACCTCATAGACCGCCTGCGTTATCGGCATCTCAACATCGTATTGCTCGGCAAGGGTAATTACCGATTTGCAGGTGGCAATGCCCTCGATTACGGATTCAGTAGCCTGCTGTGCCGCCTCTACAGTTTGGCCTTTGCCAATCCTCTCACCGAACGAGCGGTTCCTTCCCTTAGGTGAAATGCAGGTCGTTACCAAATCACCCAAACCGGTCAAGCCTGCAAAGGTCTGAGGTTTTGCACCGCAAGCAATTCCAAGGCGGGTAATCTCGGCAAGACCGCGACATAACAGGGCGGCCTTCGCGTTGTCAC
>SMTZ1_10007775_pt1 | contig 19917 bp, 17 predicted proteins | sample DeeMarSWOR136_30_FD_25667 | JGI IMG/M metagenome (IMG submission 25667) | reverse complement strand
ATGAAAGGCTCATATAAACTGCCATGAGCGAAGGGCTGCCTAATAGTTACAAGGGCGCACGGCCTATTGCTATAGGATCGGGATGTAATCGTGAAAAGAGGTCCTCTGAAGGTGCCATTACACAGCCTCCGGGGGGTAGGTTATAAGCCCTGTCACCCTGCCGTTCTTCTTGCGGATGAGGTTGATCTCGGTGGTCCACTCCGCAGAGTTCAGGCGAGGCAGGTTTCCTATGCCCCTGGGGGCTTTGTTCATGCAAGCCGACGATAATAGAAGACCCGTCAGGGGAGATGGAAATACATAAGGAGGAAAACAATGGCTAAGTACAAACTAATAGCATTAACAGCGCTGATCATAGTGGCTTTTGGCATGACTGCCCTCGCCATTGCTGCCGATATACCAAAGCAAGGCACCTATACCGGCAAAATGGTGATCAGCCTTACGCTTAAATCAATCGCTGTAGGAGATCGTCTTATAGTTGGTTACGAATATATGGGCGTATTCCTCAATGATAGGGGTGAAGGCTTCCTGCACAATGCATCGGTGCGTGGTCTCGGGGCATTTCACGCCGAGAATGTGAAAGGCGTCTTTGAGTATGATCGGAGTTCCGGGGTCTTAATAGACTCGGACGGGGACCAGGTGATCTTTACCCACGAAGTTGCAGGCAGTTTTGATTCCGTCAGAACCTTGACCTTCCATGGTGGCACAGGGAAATATACTGGCATCCAGGGCGGGGGCGAATGGACCTGGGTGCAGACCCGTTCAGCGACTGAAGTGACGGCTCAGGGCTATGCGATTCATAAGGGCCACTGGAAGCTGCCCTGAGCCAGCCGCCAAGTGAAAAATTCTGATCTAATCAATTTCTACGAACAGGCTGGACCTAGATTAGCTGTGGTGCATCAATTCTGTGTCTTAAACTAGAGTCAGAGAGAGGCAGGGTCATTGCGGCCCTGCCTGTTTGTTCAGATTCAGCAATTCATGTAACCCTGGCTCGGATCGCGCTTGAAATCCTCTATTAGTTCAAGGGGGTTGTTGGTATCGTAAAGTGCATCCAGGCCGGGTATATCCTTCCACCTCCTGTGAAGCCAGAACCAGTGTTGAGGATACCTCCTGATATAGTCTTCGAAGATCTCGTTCAATTTCCGTGTGTTTTTCCTCAGATCACTTGTCTCGTCAGCCGTACGAACAAGCTCTAGGGGTTCATTTATCTCTATCCTATACCGGCCCGGTCCCTTTCTCATAACAAACAGGGGTACTATGCTGGCGCCCGTGCGCCGTGCAAGGAACGGGGCAGTTATATGCGTCTGTGAGGGGATACCAAAAAAGTCAACGGCAATCCCGTGCCTCCCAACCAGGGGGTTGCCACCTGCCTTCTGATCGGCAAGGGTAACCCCAATGAAATTGTGCAGGAGCAACCGCAGCATCCTTTTTATCGCCCCATCAGGCCGAACCATGATCGCATTATGGGCCTTAAGAATTGATCTCACAAAGCGCTCGAGGTATGGGTTGTCTAACTTCCTTATGATAGCAGCCCTCGGGGGAATATCGAGGTAGCAGAGGTATCTAACGAGGAAGAGATTTCCGAAATGTCCCATAACTGCAATGGTGCCCTTGCCCCTCTCTATGGACTTTATCAGATTTGAAAACCCCTCAATCTCGATGAATTTACGAAAGTTTTGGCGGTTAACGATTCTGTCGAGCCTCAAGAAATCCAAGATATTCATGGCAAGCAATTCGCAGCTCTCTCTGCCAAGGATCTCTCTCCTTTTATCGTCCAGCCCCCTTCCAAAGATTACCGAGATATTGGCGTTGATAAACCTCCGCCGCCGCCCATCAATACGGTAGTATGCCCTTCCCATAAGCCTGCCAAGGGTGGCATTGAGCCTGAACGGTAGGAAATAGACTGCCAACAGCAGGGAACGGAATATCAGATAAACCAGGAAATCCGTGAGGACACCCTTTTTCATCTCGCCTCCAACCATTATTCATGTAGCAACTCAAGGATGCTACGTCAATAGTCAAAAAGTACCGGCACGCCTTGACACACCTGCCTTGTTGCAGTAACTTGGTACTGCAAGGGAAGGCGAAGATAATGAAAGAGGCTATGCTCTATGAGCAGCTCTCCGAGGGCAAGGTGAGATGTAATCTCTGTAACCATCGCTGCACCATAAAAGATGGGAACTATGGCATCTGCGGTGTAAGGCAAAACAGGGATGGATCTCTCTATAGCCTCGTCTATGACCGGATCGTAGCATCCCATATCGACCCCATTGAAAAAAAGCCTCTGTTTCAATTCTATCCAGGCTCCAGGGCCTATTCCATTGCCACTGTTGGGTGCAATTTCAGGTGCCGACACTGTCAGAACTTTGACATATCGCAATTCCCAATAGAGAGGAAGGGGCACATTGTGGGTGATAAGATGACGCCAGAGCAAATAGTAAAAGAGGCAGACGGTTCTGGTTGCAAATCCATTGCCTACACCTACACCGAACCCACTGTCTTCTTTGAGCTCGCCTATGACACAGCGCAGATAGCTCACCCCAGGGAGATTAAGAACATCTTCGTCAGTAATGGATATATGACCTCAGATGCCCTCAGAGAGATCTCATCCTATCTTGATGGCATCAACATCGATTTAAAGGCCTTTACTGAGAAGTTCTACAAGGAGATATGCGGGGGTCGCCTCCAGCCAGTTCTGGATAATATCAAGCTGGCCAAGGAACTCGGAATATGGGTTGAGGTGACAACCCTGGTCATTCCCACACTTAACGATAGCGAGGATGAGCTCCAGAAGATAGCGGAATTCATTAGGGATGTTGATGCGGATATACCCTGGCACATCTCACAATTCTACCCGACCCATAATTTGACAACCCTGCCACGGACACCAGTTGAGACATTACACAGCGCTCGGGTAATCGGCATGAGAGCCGGTCTCCGATATGTCTATGAGGGAAACGTGCCTGGAAGGGGAAATGAAAATACCTATTGCCACCAATGCGGTGAGCTCTTGATTGAACGATGGGGCTACTCCATACTCAAGAACAAGATCCAAAATAGCCATTGTCCCTCTTGCAACACCTCTATCGCGGGATTTGGCTTGTAGTTGAGCCCTATTCTTCCTCTCCCTGATCCTTCCTTCGGGGCCATAGTGCATCTCACTAAATCCTTATGGAAAGCCCTTGATCTTATTCGGCCTTTTGATCTCTTATAATTCAACAGGGCAGATAAAATAGGGGTAGATACTGAAAGAGTGAAAATTCGCGTGTATGTGAGGTTGAGAGTCGAGGCGATCTCCTCATAAATCGAGGGTTTTCTAAATTCCTCGCATTTGTTATAGACATGGACTACCAGACGCCATGCTAACTGATTTCAAGCCCCTTAAGACCTATTTCGTTGAAAACCGGGGAGCCCTGATTCTGGGGCTCTCCAGCCTTCTGCTGGTAGATGGGCTCCAGCTCTTCATACCCAGGATTATCAAGAAGTCCATTGATGCCTTAACCGTGGGACAGGCAACCGTTGGGCTGTTGCTCAAGTATGCCCTTGTCATAGTGGGAATCGCCCTTACCATGGCGATCTTTCGATACATCTGGCGGTACCTCGTGTTGGGCCACTCCAGGAAGGTTGAGGAGGCCTTGAGGAATAGAATTTATAAGCACCTGCAAGCCCTTCCCCTGTCCTTTTACTGGAGGACGAAGACGGGCGACCTCATGGCAAGGTCTGTAAACGATATCGATGCTGTAAGGATGGCCGCAGGAATGGGACTGGTTGCCCTTACGGACGGCATTGTACTGAGCTTGGCCACCATAGGCTTTATGCTCTATATCAACATGAAGCTGACCCTCATCTCCCTTATCCCCGCACCGTTTATCGTCTATTTTACCCGGATTATTACCCGCAGGATGGGAAGGGGATTCAGGCAGGTGCAACAGACCTTCTCCGAATTGACAGAGTCAGTGAGGGAGGCATTGGCCGGGGTGAGAGTCATTAAGGCCTATAATCGGGAGTCCTGGCAATATGGGAGAGTGAAGGATCAGGGGGAGAAGTATATCAGAAATAATCTGGATCTCGCCAGAACCCTTGCCCTCTTTTTCCCGGTGATGGCACTGTTCACGAATCTCGGGCTGGCGGTTGTTATCTGGATCGGCGGGCGACTGACCATTCTAGGCACCACTACGACCGGTGATTTCGTTGCCTTTATCAGCTATCTTAACCTCCTGACCTGGCCCATGATGGCACTTGGTTGGGTTACAAACTTGATCCAGAGAGCCTCTGCCTCAATGAGGAGGATAAACGGGATATTGCGCGAGGTTCCCGAGATTACCAGTCAAACAGCTAGTTCACGGAGAGTGGGTATCAGGGGTGAAATAGGGGTGAGGAATTTAACATTCTCTTATCCGGGGGGAGGAAATCCCGCCGTGGAGGGAATAGATCTGACGATAGAGGCCGGGCGAACTGTGGCAATCGTGGGCGGGGTTGGATCAGGCAAGAGCACACTCCTCCATACAATACCCCGGTTGGTGGAGACAGAAAGGGGCATGGTGCTCATTGACGGAATTCCCATCCACGACATAGACCTAAAGGATCTAAGGGGATCCATAGGCTTTGTGACCCAGGAGGCCCATATCTTTTCCGATACTCTATTGAACAACGTAGTCTTCGGGAGACGGGGAATCAGCGAGCGCACCGTTAACAGTGCCCTTGAGGTCTCCCAATTGATGGTTGATATCGAATCTCTTCCCGGGGGCATCCACTCCTTCCTGGGAGAAAAGGGGATAACCCTGTCGGGAGGACAGAGACAGAGGCTGACTATAGCAAGGGCCCTTATTTCCAATCCCCCTATCCTCATCCTGGATGACGCCCTTTCCCAAGTGGATACCAGGACTGAGGCTCGTATATTGAACAATATCCTGCAGATGAGACAGGGGGAGACGAATATCATTGTTTCAAATCGGACTTCTACCGTCAGGAGGGCGGAGGTCATCTATGTGCTGAGGACTGGCAGGCTCGTGGAGGTGGGTGACCATGCTACCCTTCTGGCCGCAGGGGGGGAATATGCCAGACTCTATAAGAGACAGCAGTTAGCAGAGGAACTGGAAAGGGCCAGATAGCAATGCACTTTGACTATGGATACACGGAAGAGGGGCAACTTGGCAAACCATACAATATCGGCCTTCTAGGAAGGTTAATCCCTTATGTACGGCCATATAAAGGACTCATCTTCCTTGCCCTGGTCCTGACGCTTCTGATCACCATCTTTGATCTTTCCATTCCCTACCTCCCCAAGGTCGCCATAGACAGATACATCTTATCCTTCTGGTACCTGGTGGACCAGAAAGCAGCGCCTAGTAGCCTGGGAGAGGATTTCACTCGAAGGTATGGCCACCTTGTAGATGCCACAGAAGAGGCGGGCTTGGGGTTTATCTCAAACTCCAAACTCAAACGGATTGACCCTAGGGATGTTAGACGCTATCAGGAGGAAGGGCTCATCTCCAGGGAAAGATTCTACAGGGTCACAGCTGAGGCAGCTAATCAGGATCGGGCATTTGGCCGTGAAAAGCCAATAAGAGGGGAAGGCCCGTATCTTTATATGCCTGCTGAAGAACTGAAGGGCGTCTCCCCGCGCAGGATAGCAGCGCTGAGGCATAAGGACATTACGAACGTAGGCCTTGTTGCCCTATTCTTACTTGGCTTGATTGTGGGGTCCCTTGGCTTGAATTACTGGGAATACTATCTCCTCGAGAAGGCCGGACAGAATATGATGCAAGATATCAGGATGACGCTTTTTAACCGGATTCAGGGGCAGGCGATCCGTTTTTTTGACCGGAGCCCGGTAGGCAGAGTGGTTACGAGGGTGACGAACGACATAGAAAATCTCAACGAGTTATTTAAATCGGTCCTCATCACAGTCTTTAAGGATATATTTCTCCTCTCGGGGATCATCGTAGTCCTAATCCATCTGAACTGGCGCCTGGCCTTGATCTCCTTTATCCTTCTCCCCTTTGTATTTGGACTGACCTTGTTCTTCAGCAGGCAGGCAAGAGAGGTGTTCCGGGAGATAAGAAGAAATATTGCATCAATTAATGCATTTCTGCAGGAGAGGCTCTCTGGCATTCGGATTATTCAGCTGTTTGTCCAGGAAAAGGCGCAACTCGAACGCTTCAAGGACCTTAACCATAGGAATTACCTCACAAGTATGAGACAGATCAAGATCTTCGCCCTATTTATGCCTTTCGTGGAGGTCTTCTCCTCCGTGGGCATAGGTCTCATGCTATGGTATGGGGGGGGGAAAGTTATAGGAGAACAGCTCACCTTGGGCTCACTTGTGGCCTTTATCGGTTACACCCAGATATTCTTCAAGCCAATACGGGATATCTCAGAAAAATATAATGTAATGCAGTCCGCTATGGCCAGCATGGAGCGAATATTTGAGCTCATGGATGAACGCGAGGTGATGGGAGAGCAAAGGATATCGAGGAGACCGATGAGGGCTGAAGGACATCTTCAGTTCGAAAATGTCTCCTTTTCCTATGAGAAGGGATTCCCGGTCCTCAGCGATGTCTCCTTTGAGGTGAAGCCAGGCCAGGTTGTGGCACTTGTCGGCATTACGGGCTCGGGAAAGACGACCATAACTAGCCTTCTCGAGAGGTTTTATGAAATCCAGGAGGGAACTATCCTCTTGGATGGCCTTGATATCAGGGACTGGGACATACGAGAACTACGTTCCCACATCGGCCTCGTCATGCAGGATGCCTTTATCTTTGCGGGCAGCATCGCGGAAAACATATCCCTTGGTGCTGAAGAGATGACAGGGGAAGCACTGGAGGCTGCCTCCAGACAGGTAGATTTATATCAGTTCATAACATCCCTACCAAACGGCTTTGATCATGAGGTCAAGGAGGGGGGTGTAACCCTTTCTGCAGGCCAACGTCAGCTTCTCGCCCTGAGCCGAGCGCTGGCCCATGAGCCAACGCTCCTGGTTCTTGATGAGGCTACCTCCAGCGTGGACCCGGAGACGGAACGGCTCATCCAAGAGTCTATTTTCAGGCTATTGAGAAGGCACACTACCCTCCTCATCGCCCACAGACCCTCGACGATCCAGCACGCTGATAGGATCCTGGTCCTTCACCACGGGCGTATTGTGGAGGAAGGCACCCATGAGGAACTCATGGCCCTGGGAAATATCTACTTTCGGTTAAACCGAATACAAATGAACGTATAGGCAATGACCCGGTAATTTCCATCCTGTCCTTCCAGGGCAAAACCTTACCACCAGCTAAAAGCAGTTGATTAAATATCCTCCTCTTCTGCTCAAAGATCAACTGCCGGACAGAGGCAATCGACCGTGAGATATTCCCAAAGCTTCTGCCAGTTTAGTTTGCCGTGCCAGTTAGAAGATTTTACTCAAAAAAATTCCCCACCTTCTAAAGTGAAGGCAGGGGACTGGGAGAAAAAGAGGCCCCCTTATTGAGGCTGCTCCTTTCCAGCAGGAGAAGAGCTTACTGCCTCTGCGGCAAATTGCTAGTGGAGAGTATCCAGGTGTCTGAGAACTCCAGCAGTTGAAGCTCACGGTGAGCATTATAAAGATTGGAATTGAGAGCGCGTCCATAGTAAACATTATTGTGTCTATTAGAGGGTGCGCTTTCTCGTGGGGTAGCCTAAAAGTGAAAGTTGGCTGATAGTTGCTTCTTAGAGTACCAGCCAGTTTCTTTATCAACTGAGGGTTCTATTTTGGCCTTTACTAACTTTTCCTTGGGGTCTGCTGCAGATAAGGCTACAACAGCGGCTGTCAATGCTACAAATATACCGGCACTCCGAACGGCATTTTCTAGGCGGGGATACTCTCCTAATTGTGAAAAACAAACCAGCAGCTCGAATCCAACAGCCACCAGAATCAAAACAATTATGATCATTAAGTATCTCGTCTTCATATCCTCTCTCTAGTGGGACCATCTAATCTGAGAGTTGATGGACAGCAGCAGAAAAAAAGCCCTTATGGACTTCTCCGCTATCCACAAAGGCCGGGCCGTGGTCTTTTGGTTAGGCTGCGCTCAGATAGCCTACGTTATTTTGTAAACATCAATTCCTGCCTTTGAATACTCAGCTAAGAGCTCCTCCTCAAGTATATTGTGAATTAGTTCCCTTACGTCATCAGGGTGGTTAGACTTCAGTTCCCCAATAACATCATCCAGCGCTTGAGGCGGTTCTTTGTAAAGCCAATAATCTCTTCCTCCATACATCACAGCGGCAACGTACACAATATCCTCATCAGACTGGCCTTTTACAAAGCTTTCTAATTCTGCCGCACATGGCCGTGGAGCATTAACATATTCTGCTCTTGATACAAGGACCATCGTTTCTGATCCTTCTTCATCTTGTTCTGCCTTTTCTTTTCCATACCTCTTTTGTAACTCCTTCTCTTCCTCATCCCTCTTTTCCGCTAATTCGATAATTTTCCTCAACAAACCAAGTTTGTTCATTGGTAACCTCCCTGTATGTTTCTCGCAACAAGCTTAAACGCTATACTTCTATTGTCAATACATTTTCTTACAGGGGTATTAAAAAAACCGCTTATGGGTTTCTGCGCTTTCAGGAGGTAGAAGTGAGAAGAGGTCTCCCCAAGACGCCAAGTTAGAGCCCCCAAGGGGTAACCAAGTACCCTGGCTCCCTTGCTGTTCTTCTTGCGGCTGGGGTTCATTTCGGTGATCCATTCCGCAGACTTCAAGTGAGACAGCTCGGCCACCCGCTTGGAGGCTTTTCTGATTTAATGCTCTAAGAAGTTAGTCCATCTGGCCACAAGAGCTCAATAGCTTCTATCAGAAGGAGGGAGATAATGTCAAAGGGTAAAATACTGGAGTTTCCGGAGTTTCATAGGGTGTATTTCCATAACCTGTTCATTATATGGCAAATTGTATTTTTGATGAGCGAATGCTTTCGAGGTGACCCTTTCGGGGCTCGCAGGCGGGGAATACTTACCCCTTCCAGCCTCTAAAGGGCTGGCTTTCCCCTTCCTGCTCACCCTCCATGGGTACCTCACCTCTCCAGCAATTTACGCTCAAGGACAATGGTTTTCTCCAAAGATTAAGGAAACTCCAGGTAAAATAATAGCATTAGTCGCACTGATTACTTTCTCTTTTGGTATGATCGCCATTGGCAATGCGGTGGCAGGTGTGGAGGTCGAGTGCCGCAATGTATGGTATCTCACAAAGTAAGAGCAAGTTGAGATCGACTATGAGGAAGGACATGTGGTGGTGATCTATGAGCACAAGGGGATACTCAGCAGAACAGATGGGAAAACGTTTGTTCTTTGGGAGTGTGGGCTTCTCGATATAAAGCGCAAAACAGGAGCTCGTAGGTACGCCCGAGCCGGTGAGTTACGTAATTCACGGCTATTCCCGGGTCGGAGGCGACCCCTCACGTAATCGCCTTAACCTGTCGAGGACCTCAGGTTTACTCACAAGGTATTTGATCCTCAGTCCCTCTTCTTCAACGCCCTCCCTGTTTAAAAAGACGAGTGTGGGAATGCCCCTGACCTGATACTTTTCCAGGACCTCTCCATGGAATGGCTTCTCCCTGGTCAGGTCTACACGCATGGTGATCACATCCCGGCTTAACCTTATCACCTCAGGGTCAGTAAATACCTCCTTTTCCATTACCACACATGGCGCGCACCACTCTGCATAAAAGTCTATCATCACTGGTTTTCCCTGTTCTGCGGCACCCGCAATGGCAGACTGATCGTATGGAATCCATCTGATCCCTGACGGCTGCTGCATTGCCACCAGCAGGGAGATGATCCCACCGCACACCATGGCGACTCCCACGGCCTTTTTGAGATACGGGAAAATCCTGAGATTACTTCCTGTCTTGTCGAGCCAACCAAGATGCACACCCGCTGCTGCCGACACTCCGAGCAAGAGCCAGTGTCTTCCAATAAGGTGGCATACCACAGGGCTTACCATATAGACTGCCATACCGATGAGGACCCAGCCCATAAGCCTCCTTACCCACAGCAGCCAATCCCCTGACTTGGGTAACCTGGCTATAGCACCTGAGAAAATGGCGAGAACCGAGAGCGGCAAACCCAGACCGATACTGAGGACGAAGAAAAAGAGGAAGCCCAAAAGTGGATCTCCCATCTGTCCAACCCAGAGCAAGAGCCCCAGTATAAAAGGGCCGAGACAGGGAGCGGCTACTATTCCCAAGGTCAGGCCCATAAAGAATGTCCCGAAGAAACCAGCGTGGCCCTTCGATGCCACCCGTGTCAGCCATGTCGGCAGCCTGATTTCCCACAACCCGAAGAAACTCAGACCCATAAAGACCATTACGGCCGCTACAAAGATTAAGACAAAAGGCTTCTGAAGGGCAAAGCCGAGCATACCTCCTGATAGGGCGGCAGACAAGCCCAACAGAGAATTGGTCATGGCAAGGCCAAATATGTAAACAATCCCGTGAACTATCGTATGGCCCCTGATCCTCTCGCTCTTTCCACCGAAATAGGATATGGTTATGGGTATAAGGGGATAAACACACGGCGTCAGATTGAGTGCCAGGCCCCCCAGAAAGACGCCCAGCAGGATAAGCCAGATGCTTGGACCCCTGCCTTCCTCCTGGGAACCCTGCTCAACCTGAAGGAGCAGATCGTGGCTCGGGTAGCTGCCATGTGTTGCTCCCTCCTCTATTCTGGGGATATACAAAGGCCTGGAGGCATTGACACATGGATAAATAGCCTGCGCCACCATGGCCTGACGAGGGCCTTGGGAGTCGGTGGTATAGGCCTTTACTGCGGAGACCCCTATAATAACAGGTAGGATCAACAGGAGCACCCTTGCCGGCCTTATCCATCTTCTATTCATCATTATACCTTTCCTCACGTCTTATGAAACGCCATGTGGTAAACGAGGCTCCAGTGCTGCAAATACTACCGCACCGATTCCTTGACCGGGGGCCCGGCACGAGATCGCAATGCTATCAAAAAATGAATGATTTTGTAACAAAAATCTAATAGTCGGTGGTTAGACGGCAAAGGAGTTCGGAAAGGGGAGGCCCATAACCCACGGAAGGTGAAATGGACCACGTGGTTAAAAGGAAAAGAGTATTGTTTATCTGCACGCACAATTCGGCTCGGTCTCAGATGGCAGAAGCGTTGGTGGAGGCCCTTTTTCCTGACCGCTATGAGACCTACAGTGCGGGCACGGAACCCTCAGGTGTCAATCCATATGCCGTTATGGTCATGGCGGAGATCGGGATTGATATTGCATCCCATCGCTCAAAGGGCGTGGATGAATTTCTCGGTAAGGAGCTAGACTATGTCGTCACCCTTTGTGACCAGGCAAAACAAACGTGTCCCTTCTTTCCAGGTGGAAAAGAGTCCCTTCACAGGAGTTTCGAGGACCCCGCTGCCTTCAGCGGGAGTGAGGAGGAGAAGATGGCCGTCTTCAGACGCGTGAGGGATGAGATCAGGGGCTGGATTGAGGAAACCTTGCCCTCTCTTTGTTGATTTCCCTTCTATATAGGTATAGTGAAAAACGACCTCACCAAAAATCCTATAACAAATGTCAGGGCCGCTATTCCTAGGCTGATGAAGGCCATCTCAAGAAACCTCTTCCTGAAAGGAACGCCTTTGGCAACCGAGATATAAAAAGTGAATATGAGAATCGTCACAACTGCATTAAAGAGCGTAAAGCACAGGCAGAAGTAGTAGTTTGCAAAGAGTAAGTAGGGGAAGATTAGAAACAAGACCGTAAGGACATAGGCCGAACCGGTATAGATGGATGCCTTCAAGGGGTCTCGAGGGCCTTCTTCTGACTTTGTTGACAGGTATTCCGAAGCGGACATTGAAAGGGAGGCTGCAATACCGGTGATGAAACCCGTCATTGCAATGAGACGCGTATTTTGCAGGGCGAGGGTCAATCCTGCAAGCACACCGGTAAGCTCCACAAGCGCGTCATTGAGGCCGAGGACCATAGAACCAATATATCGAAGCCGCTCCTCATCTATGAGGTCTATGAGCTCCCTTTCGTGTTGGTCTTCATCCTCTACCATACTCTTGGCATCTGGCACAAATTTGGAGAGATTCTCGTAGGTTACCTCGGCCCTCCCTTCTCCTCTTTCCATGAGCTTTATCCCGAATGTTATCCCGAATACCCTTGAGATAAGAAGGTACCCCCATATTTGCAACCTATCCGGCTTCACATCCTCATTGGTGTGTCTCTTCCAGAAATCATGATGCTCCAGCTCATCGCCTGCGATGCGTTCAAGGACCTTTCTAGTATGAGGGTCCTTTACTGACCGGGATAGCCTCTCGTAGATAATATGCTCTGTGATCTCATTTCTTTGAGCCGCCAAGATCGCGTCTCCAGTTTCTCTGTCCACCATATCGCCTCTGATACTCTTCTATCTCCTCGATCATTTGGTCGATGCAGTTCTCATCAAGGGGCAGGGAAAGGCGTCTCCTGTGGAGCCACTCCCTAAATTCCATGACCTTCTGATAATCCGTCCTTCTCGCCTTCCCTCTCTCTAGTGAATCATCCATCCTCTTTCGAATCTCCCTCCACTTCCCTCTGAGGGCCTCCACCTCTCTCCATCTTTCCAGGTTTTTCCTTCCAGAATATAGGTCCGGGAAGGCACCTGAATCCACAAGGTAGTGCATCCGCCGTGGGTTTTTATAGCAGGCGTATCTAAACTCACAGTAGGAACAGCGCAGTTCATCAGTTGAATGATGAAACACACCCCCTTTTAGGAGGCCCGTTAACCTATCGGCATAATTGCCTATGAGGTTGATCCCACTCAGATCAATGCCGGTCTTTTGGGCGTAATTGTAGCTTACAGGGGAAGTAAGGGGATTGCCCTCGGAAAATGCCCTTCTCTTTACCAGGTAGTATCTCGCAGCCACCCCGCTTGTATGGCTTTCCGTGCTTATGGCCGATATATAACCGGGGAGCTGAAAGGAAAGCCCTTTCTTGATCTCACTCAGCGTGGGCGCCCTTCCTGTCTTATAGTCATAGATAATGGAAATGCCCTCTTTCCCATGCAGCCTATCAACCCTGTCGATATATCCCCGTACCCTGGTTTTGCCTACCATGACCGGGTTATCGGCATTATGACCAAATCGATATTCAAGGGCTGCTATCCCCTCTTGATTGAGATTGCGTGCTTCGAAGCGGAGGAGCTGGGCAAGCAGGCCTTCCCTCTTGGGAAGCCCACCCTCAGTAAAGGCGGCTGCTGTCTCCAGACCGTCCATGATCTCGGCCTTTTGGGCCTCGAAGAAATCCAATCCCTCCAGGTATCTAAGGTGAGAAAAATACCCTTCCCCTATCTCCTTTGCCAGGGCAAAGGCGCTGGATAGGCCAATTGAGGCCACATTTTCACCCCTCCCTCTCAATCCACCGAAGACGTTCTTTAGGATGGCATGGACATGATACCCTATATCCTTCAAAGAGAGCTCCTCCTCAACCTCCTCTATGGGCTCGAGGGAGAAGATCTCCCTAAAGAGGTAGCGCAGGGGGCAGTTTGCCATCATATCCAGCCTCGAGGTCGAAAATATGTCGTCAAAATCGGAGAGATAGTGGGGGAAGTTCCGGGAGCCAAAAACGAGTCCATCGTAATCCGTAAGGCCCCGAGCGGAGTTCCTCGTCATCAAGGAACGCACAGCGCGTATCACGGATTCGTTGAGGAACTCATCGGCACCCAACATAATACGCTCATGGGTGAAAGGGCCTCCGCTTGGCGGTGGTGAGGTCCTCTTTTCTACCTCGACCGTGTTCAAGAATTCCTCCTTGCACGTGAAGTAGGTGTTCTCCCAGCGAAAGGCCTTCTCCAGCTCCTCTGCCCCGGTGTAAGGGGACCCGTCTGTAACCATTGAGGCCATATCCAGCAGGACCGGGGATGGCTGAACATGTTTGTCCAGTATCCGCCTGGGATACGACAGGTAGAGATCCTTCCGGCAATTACAAAGGATATGGCTGAACAGGTGCCTCGACTGGTCCGCGAGATCTATCTTCCTCAGGCGCCCGCCTAGGCTCTCCGGTACGATGAACTCATCTGGCTCCTTAAGGGGAAATCCATCGGCGCTGAGACCGCCAGCAAGGACAACATCAAATGAGCGCCCGACTATATCGGTCCATGCAGATATATTCACTGCGCCCTTCTGGTGATCCTCCCCGATCCTGGTGCGATTGACGAGGATGCCGAACACTTTTTTGAAACGTTCCAGCAAGGGAGTACCGCTGGGGTAAGTCAAATAGGATTGCGCCTTCTCCAGCTCCATGGCCGCCCTGAGTGCAAGATTCCTCAGGGTATAAAAGGCCTCTACGTCTCGTGTGATGATCCTCTCGATCACCCCCTGCTGAAGTCCCCTTTTATCCTTGAGGAGCGAGAAGATATTCCTAGGGATTCGAAATATCTCAAGCAGGTGAAAAAGGGCCTGGGCAATGTCCCTTGGATCCTTTTTGGATAACAGATCCCCAAAAGGCTCGACATTCGCATTCAGGTGAAAGAGCTGATGGATGGAGTGGTAATAATCGCAAAGCACATCAGTACGCCGCCTTTCTTCCGAGAGGTCCTTGTACAGAAAAGAGAAGTAGTCCCTTATCCGGGGCAGCCAGTCACTCACGATTCCTCCACCTTTAATTCCACATTGTCCGGCAACCGTATCCAGGGAGTCGATATGAAACTGAGGTCCTTCCGTATTGCCAAATCTCGACTCAAAAGAGGCGGCCACATCTTCCCTGCTTTCTTCGGCAAAAAAGGCACCATGCCCTTCCAAAAGCATCCGCCACTGAACCTGGTCTTCTTTGTTCATCCTCTTTTCAATCGGCGAAACGAGGCTTGAGGTGAGGAATTTTCGGATATCATCTCTCCTGTAACCATTGAGAGGGATATCGATTATCAGTTGAAAGAGCCTGGATATGGGAGATGAAACAAGGGATAGGCCCTTTGCTACATTGAAGGGGACCCCGAATTCCGGGAATATCTCGTAAATAAGGGGCACATAGTGATCTAAATCGGGGAGGATAACCCTTATACCACTGAGGTTATCAACCCCCTCCAGGTTTGAAATCCTCTTTATTTCGGCTGCAATCCCCTTAATCTCATCCAGCCTTGTATTGAAGGACCTTATCCTTAACCCCCTTTCTTTACTACGATCATATATCCCCGACCTATAGAGCCCACCGGCGAAAGGGTTTTTCAACTCCTCCACCGGCGCCCTTCTAACGAGAGCCGGGGACCCGGCCTTCTCCATTCTCTCCATGAGGGCGACAAGGGATGCAAAGATCCGAAAGGCCACATATTCTGCGCCCTTATCGTCTCTTTCATGACCAGCTACCTCTTTGAATCCCGCAATAGGATCATTTGCCTGCGGGTCAAAATCAAGGAGCCAAAGGACCTCCTCTACATTCTTGAATAGAGAGAACAGGATCTCTTCTTCAGCCTTTGTGATAGTGACGAAGCCATCAAAGATGATAAAATCAATATCCCCTAAGAGGCCTGGGGATTTACCGTCGGCCAGGAAGGATCTCACAGCACTGGTTATATCATCGTTATCGTAAAAGTGGTTGGCCCTCTTAAATTCCTCATAGTCACCAAAGAGAAAGGCGAGGTCTGCATCTAGGGCAAATCTGTCTTCACCGGCCCCGGGCCTCATATCATCCACTATGGTTATCTTACGGGAGAGCTGATCAACAAACCTATCCTCGAGGTTGTTGTGCACCAAGAGGGAAAAAAACCCCAGGACATGGTGGTATATCCCGGGCAGGGCCTCATCCCTCACATGGGGACCAAATAGGGTGGAAAAATACCTTAAGCCATCGGGCATCTCATTTCTCCTATTCAGGATCAGCCGTAGTGCCAGCTCCCTCATGCTATCATCCATATAGGAGAAACCCTTAAATGACCGATAGAAGATATCATCATAGAATATCCTCATGATTATAGATGCGAGGGCATCTACTGGCCTGCCTAGCCAGCCAGGACCATGGTCCGTCAGTTCCATGACCATGCCACGTGAGGGGACTATATGGAGGGAGTTCTTAAAGGAGACCCCTTTAGTGGCCATTTCCTCCTTAAGGAGTTGCCTTCTCGCACCAACTGTCTGGCCTATCAGGTAGGTGATCCGGGTCATGGAATTCGGCCTATTTTACCCCGTGTCTTAAAGTAAGACTTATAAAATTGATATGCCATGTCAAGCACATGCTGAAAAATGACTTTGACAGATCTACTAAAATGATACAAATTAAAGGTGGTATTGTGTATCCAAATCTACATGCTGACAACGATGAACGAAAAACTCCCGGCTTTTGCTGTTCTTATTCTCCTCTGTTGCCTGCTTGGTTCCGGTGCATTGTGCCTTGAGAAAGGCCATAAACAGCTGGGAGATGACCGTACCAAAGCGGCTCACAAAAAAAGGGGGGGTGACAAGATGGAAGAGGTAAAATGGCTATCTGAAGATGAAGCAAAGGATCTCTTGGAGGTGGCCAGGAACACTATTAAGGGCAGATTATTCAATTTGGAGGAGCCCCAGATAGACTCGAAAGGCCTACCCGAGGTATTTCAAAAAACACTCGGTAACTTCGTTACTATTACCATTGAGGGCAACTTGAGGGGATGTATCGGGCATATCATACCTCGACTGCCTTTGATTGAGGGGATAAGAGAAAATGCCGTCAATGCGGCCTTCAGGGACCCCAGATTCCCTCCCCTCACCAAGGATGAATTTGACCGAATAGAGATCGAGATAAGTATCCTCACACCCCCTAAGGAACTCCCCTATACGGATGCCGGGGATCTTTTGAGGAAATTGAGGCCGGGAATAGATGGGCTCATAATCAAAAAGGGGGTTTACGAGGCCACCTTTTTACCCCAGGTTTGGGAACAACTTCCAAGAAAAGAGGACTTCTTATCCCATCTCTGTTTGAAGGCAGGGCTTCCGGACGAGAGCTGGAAGACAGAGAAACTCCAGGTATCCACCTACCAGGTTCAGGCATTTGAAGAGGAGAAATCTCCGACTTTGAAGTAGATCCGCTACTTAATGAGCCTTACCGACCTTATTATAATATCCGTTATCGGGACTGGAATATCCTCTATATCCGTTCAATTGATTACAGTCAGGGAATTTCTCTCCCAGTTCTATGGTAATGAGATCACCATATCCCTTGTGCTTTTTTGCTGGCTGATGGTGAGCGGTCTTGGCTCACTCGCATCAAAACTCCTGAAAAGCAAATCCATAACCCTTTATTCCATCCTTGCCCTCATCACAGGCCTCTTTCCCCTGATCCAGATAACTGCAATAAGGCTCTTCAGGGACGCCATCTTCATCCACGGAGAATCTCCGGGCTTTTATCCCGTCTTTTTTTTCATCCTGATCTTGAGCGCACCGTACACCTTCCTCATTGGTTTTATACTCCCCTACTCATTGGCCGTTATCAAGGCAACCAGGCAGACATTCACTGCGGGAAAATTGTACATCCTCGACAACATAGGGGATATAGCAGGTGGGGTCCTGTTCAGTTTTATCCTGGTATATTTCCTTAGTCCTTTCAGGATAATAGCCCTCACCTCCTTTCTTCTCATACTCATCTCCCTGGCTCTTATTCTTTGTTTAAGAAGATATTTCCTCTTCATGGGGGCCTTTTTGTCCGTCGTTGTCTTCTTTTCCTTTGCCTTTGAAAAGAGGTTCGAACTCTCTACCCTCGCTAACCAATATGGCTTGAATATAGTAACCTACAGGGAATCGCCCTACGGGAGGATTGTCTTAACCAGGGAAAGGGGGGAGTATACGTTCTGGGAATCTGGATCACCGATCTTCTCCACCTTTAACGTCACAACTGCCGAAGAGAAGGTCCATTATCCCCTCTGCCAGCTTGACAGAGTAGAGGATGTCCTTCTGGTATCGGGGGGTATGGGTGAGACATTTGATGAGATCTTGAAGTACTCGCCCCATCGTATTGATTATGTTGAGCTAGACCCCACATTGATCAAGGTGGCGAGCCAATCTGGTCTCTTAAGCCCTCATGAGCAGGTGAATATCATCCTTACTGATGGCAGGGGTTACATAGCTGAAGGGAGGAGGAGGTACTCAGCTATAATCGTTGATCTGTCGGAACCCGATACCTTCCAGCTAAACCGATTCTACACAAAGGAGTTCTTTAAAAGGGCAAAGGGGATCTTGAGGAAAGACGGGGTGCTCTCATTCTCCCTCATTGCAAACCCTAACTACCTCTCAGAGGTCAGGGTCAAAAAACTATCCTCCATCTTCAACACAGTGAAGGGGTATTTTCAGAATGTCCTGCTCATCCCCGGCGAAGAGGTCTATTTCCTCGCGAGCGATGGAGAGCTCGACGCTGATATTCCACGGAGGCTGAGGGAAAGATCCATTGCCACGTCTTATATCCAAGGCTTCTATTACGGCAATGTTACCGAGGAGAGGATAAAGTCCATCAATGATGCCATGAACTCAGATGAATTCATCAACACCGACTTTCAGCCCAGGGTCATAAACATAATGTTCACGGAGTGGTTCAAAAAATACGGGACATCGCCGAATTGGTTTATCGGGGCCCTGCTTGGATTCCTCGTCTTTTACCTGTTCCTGATAAGAAGGGAGGAATACATTCTCTTTTCTACCGGCTTTGCTGCCATGGGTGTGGAGATGTTGATCTTATTCTCCTTTCAGGTAATCTATGGCTATATCTATCTTAAGGTAGGTGCTATAATTACGTGCTTTTTGCTTGGTCTTCTGCCAGGTGCGGTACTTGGAAATAGATGGAAAAAGAGGGGTAAGCACGTGCTCATGAATGCAGAGGTTGGAATGCTCCTCCTGCTTGCAGTGTATCTGATATGGGCAAGATTCTATCAGTCCAGAGTACCGGAGCTCATCTTCTTCCTGTATGGATTTAGCTTTTCACTGCTATGTGGGGTTCAGTTTCCCGTTGCCGCGGAGATAATTGGGGAGGAGAAGAGCCCTGCAGCCGGTCTCTTTGCCGCTGATCTGGTGGGTGCTGGTGCCGGCACCCTTGCAATTGGCACCTTGTTGATCCCCCTCTTGGGTATTCAGGCTGCTATTGTTGGCCTGATCTTGATAAAGGCTGCGAGCACTATGCTTATCCTGAGGGCTTATAGATTTAAGTGAGGAGGTCGTTCTCAGGTGAGACGTTATATAACCAGGAAGGAATTCTTGAGGGAGATGGGGCTCCTGTCCCTTCTCATAGCCACAGATGGGCACTGTTTCTGGGGCAACAACAAAGAACGGGAAAAGGCCGATATTAGGGGCCGCGTCTTTAAAGATGATGCCCCCAAGAAGCCCTGGAAGTGGTCAATTGAGGGGTTCTACTATACGACGAACGGCGAAGATGTGCAGTGTATGGTATGCCCAAACCGATGTTACCTGACTCCCGGGGACAGGAGTGTGTGCAGGTCAAAGGTAAATATAGCCGGAAAGCTTTACTCCCTTGCCTATGGGAACCCATGTTCGGTCCATATTGACCCCATTGAGAAAAAACCCCTCAGCCATTTCTATCCGGCCACCGAGGTATTTTCCATAGCTTCAGATGTCTTAACTGTCAGAACTGGGAGATCTCCCAGAGAAAACCCGAAGAGGTCCACCACGGCGAACTCTTTCCAGCTGACGTCGTCAGGTTGACCAAGGAGAGGAATATACCTTCCATTGCCTACACCTATTCAGAACCCATCTCCTACTACGAGTATATGTATGATACCGCAAGGCTTGCCCGAGAAGAGGGCATAAAGAACGTCTTGGTCTCAAATGGGTATATCAATAGAAGGCCATTGGAGGACCTGAGCCAATACCTCGATGCTGCCAATGTGAACCTCAAATCATTTGACGATGACATCTACAGGAGGCTCAATGGCGGAAGGCTCCAGCCAGTCCTCAATACATTTAAGCTTCTTCACGAGAAGGGG
>SMTZ1_10002161_pt1 | contig 19921 bp, 24 predicted proteins | sample DeeMarSWOR136_30_FD_25667 | JGI IMG/M metagenome (IMG submission 25667) | reverse complement strand
TCAAGTCGAGGGAAACCGTCTTCCTAATATCAGGTATGACACCTACAGCAGTTATCAGAAGCGTTGAGGTAACAGGACCAAACGGTGACTCGTTATAAAGGCTATCTTTCCCAGAGATGAAGGGAGCTTCAAACCCATTAGCAAAATCGTGGCAGGCTTCACATGCTCTAACCAGACTTCCCATTCTGTCTGGTTTTTCAGGGCTTCCCCAAACAAAATTGTCAAGTAGGGCAATTCTCCGCCCGCCCACTGCAGTGTTGTTTCTAATGGCTTCGTCAATTGCTGAGGCTGCCATCCAATAAGGGTCTATTTTCCCGTAGCGAGGCTTTATGCCACAGGAAATAGCAATTCCTTTCCAACTGTCTTTTAGAGGTTTGATTACTGCTGCGTCGCTAGGTCCACCAAGTTGTCCATGCAATGGTTTGAGAACAGTGTTTCCCTTGACTTCATGGTCGTAAGTCCGCACTACTTTCTCTCGGCTAGCGATGTTTGACGAAGACAGTAATTTTAGAACATAGCGATTCAAGTTTTGTGGCTCTGGAAAAGAAGGCTCTTTGAACACTGTTCCGCTCCATTTTGCAACTCTTTCAACTCTAGGTGGAGCAAACAGAAAGTCTATGTTAAGATTTGCAATTTCGTAGCCTTCATAATAAATGATCAAAACATGGTCATCAGTTAATTTGCCGATGGAAGTGGCTTCAACGTCTTCTTTCCTAAAGATTTCCAAAACTTGTTTCAGGTTCTTTGGGGGCACAAGAAGTAGCATTCTTTCTTGAGATTCAGAAACATAAATCTCCCAAGGAGCCAAACCCTCGTATTTCAGAGGCACCTTTTCGAGCTCAATCCGAGCGCCGCAGCCAAACCGGTGTGCCATCTCTCCCACCGCACTTGATAAACCTCCCCCACCCAAGTCAGTTACGCCTGAACCAAGTTCTCTGTCACGAACTTCAATAATGGCACGTTTCAGCTTTTCCTCTTCAATGGGATTGGCAATTTGAACCGCTGGGCGAGAAACTTCTTCCGATTCTTTGGTGAGTTCGGCAGACGCAAAAGTCACTCCGTGAATTCCATCTCGACCAGTCCTGCCTCCAACTAGGAGAATAATGTCGCTCGGTTTGGCATTTTTAACGAATTTGGTTTTTGGAAGTAGCCCTATGCAACCGCAGTAAACTACCACGTTGCCCACGTAGCTTTCATCGAAGTATATGGCTCCGTTTACGGTGGGGATTCCCATATTGTTGCCGTAGCATCCAATGCCGTCTACAACGCCTCTGAACAAATATTTTGGATGTTTGACGCCTCGTGTAAGCTTTCCATAGTCGTAGTTTAGGGGTCCGAATCCTAGAACGTCGGTGCAGGCGATAGGGTCAGCCCACACGCCTAAAATGTCTCGGATGACTCCGCCAACACCTGTAGCTGCCCCGCCAAAAGGTTCTATAGCTGAAGGATGATTGTGGGTTTCCACCTTCGCCGCAATTGCATTATTTTCGTCGAATTCTATTATGCCTGCGTTGTCTTCAAATACAGAAATGCACCATGGTGGGTTTAGTTCTATTGTTGCTTTGGCTATGTAGGTTTTGAAGAGGTTTTGGATTTTGCCTTTATCGGTGATTATGTCTCCTTTGAAGGTTTTGTGGAAACAATGCTCTGACCATGTCTGGCCGATGGTTTGTAGTTCAATGTCTGTGGGGTATCCGCCCTTATGGATAAAGTACTTCTTTACTGCTCGCATTTCTTCTAGGCTTAAGCCGATAGCTAGTTCTTGGCTGATTGTCTGGAGTTGTTTGTCGTTTGAGTCTAGAATGTTTATTTCGTGCAGTTTGAAGGGCGTTTGGCGGCGGATGAAGAGAGTCATTGGGCTTTTTCAACCTGATATGTATAGTTATCTTTGGTGGGGTTGGCTAGCAGTTTTTTGCACATTTCTTCTATTTTTGTTTCAGCGTCATTTTTGGAGCCTGCTTCTAGTAGTATAGTGTAAACTTTGCTTACGGCGACGCTTTTGACAGGATAGATGAGTTCTCTTAAGGAGCGAGCGGCGGTTTCTCCTTCTGGGTCGGAGTGCCCAGGTTTGAGGCTTACTTCCACTCGAGCTTTATAGAGCATACTTTAGTATTAAAAAGTTAAAAATTTAAGCTTTGTGCAAGCATAAATTTAAATGAAAATATAAAAGCTATTTGAGCACCAGTTTCTTCCCTTTGTAGACCGCAATTATTTTTTTAGATGAAGTCGCTTCTCCAATGGGCTTTGCTTCCACATGGTTTTTCTCCAAAATGGTTAGAATATTATCTTGTGCGCTTCTGTCTACAACTATAGCGAAGCCCCATCCCATATTAAATGTCTTCAACATTTCCTCGTCTGCAATACCACTTTTTTCTTCTGCTGTTTTCTGTATAAGTTCAAAGATGGGTTGAGGTTTGAAGTTGCTAAGTTTGAAACCTATTCCTTTAGAAAATTCCATAAGGCGGTTGAACTTCAGATAAGCGTCTCCTGTGATGTGGACGGCGCCTTTAACTTCATGGTGTTTAGTAACTGCCCTTAACGGTTTTGCGTAAATTTTTGTAGGTTCTAAGGCTTCGAAGATGAGTGCTCGACCTAAACCTTCTGGAATGTCGTATGGGTCGAATTTGCCGCCCCAAGCTTTGAACAAAATTTTTCTTGCTAAAGTTATGCCGTTGCTGTGAAGCCCTGAGCTTCTTAGCCCTATGACCACATCTTTGGGCTTGATGTTCGTGCCAGATATTATGCGGTCTTTGTTTACTTCGCCGATGCAGCTGACTATCATATCAAAGCCTTTTCCTTCGTTGACTCCCTTTACGAGTTCTGAAACGTCGCCAATTTCGCCACCTGCCACTATGCATTGGCTTTCAGCGGCGCCTTTGGTTATGCCTTCTATCCACTGTTGCACGAGAGTTGGGTCGGATATGTGAGCGTGGATGTTGTCGGTGATTGCAAGGGCTTTGGCACCTGACCTTATCACGTCGTTGACAGCCATAGCTACCCCATCAATGCCTATGGTGTCGTATTTGTTGGCTAATTGGGATAGGAGGACTTTGGTTCCAACTCCTTCTATGACGAAGTCGAGGTATCTGTTGCCGTCTATGGGGAAAATGTTGCCATAAGGAAGCTGAAGGACTTCACCGTAAAGGCTGAACTGGTAGGTTTGCTCTAGCATTTTTAAGGCAGTCTTTGACTCTGCCCTCAGCTCTCTGTCGACGCCAGTTTCAGCGTAAGTCAGTTTCTTAGGCATAGTTATCTCATACGGATAATTCTAGGTCTAGGTTAAAAAGTTTAAAGACATGGTTTGTTTATGGGTTGTTTCTAGGTGTATTTGTTGAGAATCTTGGCAACCACTGACTTTCACGGAAGCGCGGAAGCATTCCGGAAAACTGTCCTGAAAGCAACTCAGAATCGTGTAGACGTGGTTGTAGTGTGTGGTGATGTGACGCATTTTGGTTCTTTAGAAAAGGCTAAAGGCTTGCTGTCCATTTTGAGTGACGTACCATGTCCAGTTTTGTTTGTGCCAGGAAATTGTGACCCGCCTAGTTTAGCGGAGGAAAACGTAGGGGGTGCTATATGTATTCATGGAAAATGTAAGCGTGTTAGAGATGTTGACTTTGTAGGTATTGGAGGTTCTTCGCCAAGCCCTTTTGGCACACCTTTTGAGCTTTCAGAAGTGGAGCTTGCCAACATTCTTGAACAAGGATACAATAGTTGCAAAAGTGAGGATAAAATTGTTTTAGTTTCGCATGATCCTCCTAAGGATACAAGGGTAGATGTGACTTTTAGGGGGGAGCATGTGGGGAGTTTCAGTATAAGGGAGTTTGTGGAGCGCGTAGGGCCTAGGTTGGTGTTGTGTGGGCATATTCACGAAGCAGTTGGCATGGACACGATTGGAAGTACTACAGTGCTAAATCCAGGAACTGCAAGACATGGTCAGTGTTCACTGGTGGATTTAGATGAAAGAGTAGAGGTTAAGCTAGACTCTTTATGAGCGTTAAAAACGCGCTAAAAGTACATACTACATTTTTTTCCACAAGTCATAAAAACAGAGCTGCAATGAATCGCTAATAGCTGGGTAGACCAAGAGTAAGGAACTGTTTAAGATGAATGCTAAGCTTGTTTCTTATGAATATGTTCCATTAGGGTTTGAAATGGCTATCAAAAACACTGAAGGGAGAATTTGGAACCTTTGGTACAATATTCAACTCACAGATGATCCTGAACGATGGGATAGTGAGGTCAAATTGATTAATAACATGCAAAGTAAATTGGGCGAACTGAGCATGGGTCATCGGTTGATGCGGGCTCAAATGGCTGAGTTCTGTCGTGTTCATCCTCTCTTTCCTAAGAGCATTATCATCCTTTGTGAGGAGATTGGTGATGAACGTTTCTTCAAGCCTGTAAAGATAGGTTGTGAAGGACGTGATTTACTGGATTCCCTTGGGTATCATGACTCCAAAGCCCTGAAGAGGCAACAGGAAGGCGTAATGGAAAGCTATGTTGAGTCTCTGAAAAACTGGCTTGAAAACAATCATCCGGAATCTTCAACAGATTTTAAGGTTTGTGGCTTTTTGGGTACTCTCACAGAGAAGAAACGAAGTTGGGTCGAGAACCTTATCCATTTAATCAGTCAAAATGAGCTTTCAGGACTTCCTTTCCAGCAATTAGTTGAAGAGGTTTGCACTAGAAAGGAGGAGGACTTCTTGGTCAGAGCAAGAATGAATTATTTGGGTCGACCTTTTAACTGCTTTAAATGTGAAGAAGGTGAGAGATGTGGATGCCTTTTTTCCATGTTTATTGATTCAGGTCTCCTTTGTGTTGGGACGTTTGGTGAAGAAAGGTCAATGCTTGAAGAATTTGGGCATTTTATCCAAGAAAATATACTGATACATGCGGTAGCTATAAATTCATGGCTGGAAGGAGTGTCACCTAGAGATATTAAGACTTTGCCAACTACTTCATACATAAACAAGAGCAAAGCCCAAGATGTTGTAAAGAAGGTTCATTCAGCACTTGGGAAGATGAATGAAATTAAAAGATGGTTGGCAGCATGTCTTCTGAAGACTGTTAAAAGCAATAAAAGATGGCATAACACAACTGAACTGATTGACGATTTTCCAGAAGCTACCTCATGGTTGCATGCTAATTGTGCACGGACAGTATTATGCTAACTCTCAAATTATGGACAATGCCCTAGACACCTTTCACTTGAGACTAATAATAAAACTTGCTAATACAGTTAATATATGACTGTGCAATCTGCCAGTTTAGAGTTTTAAATTTAACATCGCATAATCCAATCCCGTTAGAACCAAAAAAGAAAGTTCCACGAGGAGACATGACCAATACTATCCAATAAAAACACCAACGAAAACACCACATCTGAAGCTTAATAGAATAATCTAGTCTCTGCCCCAAGAGCATGCAAACAAAGAGTAAGCCTTTATAAGAAGCTTCATGAATCTTTTGAAGGAAAAAACCACAGGTAAACAACCTTGCCAACACCATACGACATACCACCACAAATCTTCATCAAAAAACTAGCCCAATATATAAAAAGTAACATAGACCAAATAATCCCACCCTTATGGGCACCCTACGTAAAAACAGGCACCCACTTAACGCAACAACCTCAAAACCCAGACTGGTGGTACATACGTTGCGCCTCACTCCTACGAAAAACTTACACGAAAGGCCCAATCGGCATAGAAAGACTAAGAGCACAATACAGCGGTCGAAAAGACCGTGGCAACCGTCCGGAGCATGTGAGAAAAGGTGGGGGAAGCAACATCAGAAAACTCTTCCACCAACTTGAAGCAGCCGGACTCATTGAAAACGTGAAGGGCCAAGGTAGAGTATTGACAAGTGAAGGTAGACGACTACTAGACACCATTGCCACTGAAATAAAGGCTGAGTTGGAGAAAAAAACGCCTGAATTAGCAAAGTATTAGGAAGACGAAAGGCAATGAGCGAGGATGAAGAAATCGAAGCACTCCGCAGAAAAAAAATGCTGGAGCTGCAGCGTAGACTTTCCCAAGAGCAACAAAGAGCTCAAATGCAACAGCAAATCGAAATGCAGAAACAAACACTACTACGTCGCATACTATCTTCAGAAGCCCGCCAACGTCTCACAAATCTAAAGATGGTAAAGCCTCAATTTGCAGAACAAATTGAACTTCAACTAATACAACTTGCTCAAGGAGGACACTTAAAAACCCCTGTTACCGATGACCAACTTAAAGAAATATTAGCCCGACTACAGTCTCAACGCCGAGACATAAAAATAAGGAGAAAATAAACATGGCTAGAAACAAACCAACGGCAAGAAAACGTAGACTTGCAAAAGCAGGAAAGCAAAAGAGAGCAGTTCCTACGTGGGTGGTCTCTAAGACTTCAGGTCGAGTAAGAAATCACCCAAAAAGTAAGCATTGGCGACGTTCCAAACTAAAAGCATAAAGGAGGCAGCTTTTTGGAGGAAAAAACAGAAAGGGAAGTACCGCCAACAGAAGAAACTGAAAGCACAAAAGTCGTAGCAGAGGAAAAAGCTGAAGTGGAGGAGGAGACTAAGGAGGAGATTTCTGAAGGAGAAGCTTTTGAAGAGGAAGAGATTGAGAAAGCCCCAGGCCGCCGTGAAGAGAGAGAAGAGGAATTTGTGGAAGAAAGAATCTACACCATACCACTACGACGTGCCTGGATAATGCCGCCTAATAAACGGGCTCCAAAAGCCATGCGCATCATCAAAGCCTTTATACAGAGGCACATGAAGGTTGGTGAAACAGCGGTTGATGAGGAGGAAGAGGGTGGCAAAATAATCATTAGCAATGAAGTTAACGAGAAAATTTGGAGTCGGGGAATTGAGAGGCCTCCTCGAAAATTAAGAATCCGCGCTGCTAAAGATGAAAAAGGCAATGTGACCATTTTTCTAGCCTAGGAGACAAGTGATTGGCGATTTTTTTGCTAAGCCTTTTCGGAAGCGCAAGCATAGGTGTCTACTCCCAAGCCACCGAGAAAATGGCAATTATTCCTCCTCAAGCGCCTGAAACAAAAGCGGACAAAGTTGAGGAATGGTTGGATGTTAAGGTGGCAAAAACCACGATAGGCGGCTCGGTGGTGGTAGGGGCTTTGGTATGTGCAAACTCGAATGGCATAGTTTTACCTCATTATGTGAAGGAGGAAGAACTAAAGATAATACAGGCGGTGGCTGACGACGCTAATCTGGCGGTCATGGAGACAAAGAGAACTGCTTATGGGAATATGGTTCTTGCAAATGACTATGGTGCCATTGTTGACCCTAGACTAAAACCTAAAAACATTGGAGAAATATCTGATGTTTTGGGTGTTGAAGTTGTCTCAGGAGAAATTGTTGGCTTGCCTTATATTGGTTCGTTAGCGTTGGCTACAAATAAAGGTGTGTTGGCGCATCCATTAATTAAGGAGGAAGAGCGGCAACTTCTGAAGGAAGTGTTAAAAGTCCCTGTGGATGTTGGAAGTGTTAATTGTGGAATTCCTTATGTAGCCACAGGGTTAATAGGGAACAGCAGTAATGTAGTTGCGGGGTTTCTGACTACAGGCCCTGAAATGTTTATGCTTGGTCAAGCTCTTGATGTGGTGAAGTAAGATGAGCAAAGTCAAAGTGTTCCGTGTAACAGGTGAAATAGTCAAGCCTAACCTAAGAACAACTTTCAAAAAGGAAGTGAGGGCTCTAAAGCCTGAAAATGCAAAGGAAAAAGTGTACATGGAATTGGGAAGCAAACACAGAGCCAAACGTTTTCAAATAAAAATATCCAAAATTGAAGAAGTCCAGCCTCAGGAGATTGAAACACCCCTCATAAAGAAGCTGACTTTAGGAGAAAAAACAGATGTCAAGTGACGAGGAAACATTTCGAAGGCTTATAACGGAACTTCGTTTACTAGAAGGCACAGCAGACGCCCTACAGAGCAGAATCAACCTAGTAAATGCTGCCCTAACAGAACTTGCCTTCGCATCCACAACGATAGAGGGATTGGAAAAAGAAGCGAAGGGCACGCCACTGCTTGTGCCTATAGGAGGCGGTTCTTTCATAAATGCCGAAGTTGCGACCACAGAAAACATGGTGGTTGGTATGGGTGCTGGCGTGTCGGTGGAGAAGCCTAGAGAGGAAGCTAAGCAAATTATTGAGAAACGCATTACGGAGCTTCAAAAATCTTTGAATACGCTTCAACAGCAGTTAGCTCAAGTGGTAGAGCAGATGCGTATGAAGAGACAGCAGCTTGAAGATACCTCAGTAGAACTAAGCAGTAGGAGACAAACAAGTGATGTTCGAAAAGCTCAAAGCGGGACTTAGCGGTCTAGTCAGCAAAATCACAACAACCGAACTAAAAGCAAAGCAACTCCAACCGATTCTTTCTGATTTTAAGTTAAGCCTCATCGAGAACGATGTAGCTCTTCCAGTTGCAGAGCGCATATGTGATGAGATGGAGAAGCGATTGGATGGTGTTGAAGTGAAACGTTTAGAAGACCGAAAAGAGATTGTTGAGATGAATTTACGTGAGATTTTGCTGGAAATTTTGAATACAGGTGAAAAAATAGATTTGCTAAAAGCGGCTAAGGAAAAGCTGAAGAATGGAGAGCCGTTGGTTGTTGCTTTTGTTGGAATCAATGGCACAGGAAAGACAACAAGCATCGCTAAAATTGCCAAGTTTTTTATGGAGAATGGTTTTACGATTGTTCTGGCTTGCAGTGACACCTATAGAGCTGGCTCGATTGAACAGTTAGAAGAGCATGCTAAGAGACTTGGGGTACGTATGATAAAACACAGTTATGGTGCTGACCCAGCGGCAGTAGCTTTTGATGCTATAAAGCATGCTAAGGCTCACGGCATACATGTGGTGCTTATTGACACGGCTGGACGTATTCAAACTGATAAGAACTTGATGAATGAACTGGCGAAGGTTAAGCGTGTTGTTAATCCAGATTTAACTTTGCTGGTGGTGGATGCTTTGACAGGAAATGATGCGGTCATGCAGGCTGAAGAATTTAATGAAAGCATAGGTGTAGATGGAACTATTTTGACGAAAGTTGATGCTGATGTAAAGGGTGGTTCAGCTCTGAGTGTTACATATGTGACTGGCAAACCCATTCTCTTCATCGGCGTAGGCCAAAACTATAAAGATTTGCAACCTTTTAGACCGGAACAATTCACACAAATGATACTAAAATAAATACAACGTTTGGTCTCTAGCATGGCTTTCTTGTTTATGAAGTACCCTTTACGCCGCGCTTCTCGTATACAAGTCTTTTCTTAATCAAATCCTGGACCTCTCTAAGAAAGTCTTTGTTCTCCTCCAAGCCGAGAAATTGGGCGCGAAAGTCTTCAAAACCTTCGGGAAGCTCTACTCTTATGTTAATAAAAGGTTTTCCCATAGCCATTTCAAACTCTCTTTTAGCCTCGTCATATTCGTCTTCTGATTTTTTTCCTCTTGATTCAATCCACTTCTTTACTTTAGTCACTTATCTACCCTCCTAATAATCTAAATCTCGCAATGAGATAAAGGCTAGCGAATCCTAATTGAAGAATTGATGTTATCACACCTACCTTAGTGAATTCTCTGAAGTTCATCGAAATTCCTTCACGTTTAAGAGTGCCTATAGCCATGACGCAGACGGAACCGCTTAACGGTGTGGTGGCGCCTCCAAGGTTTGTTCCAAGAACAAGTGCTGAGGAAACTGCCGGTCTAAGTGTAGGGTTCAATGCATAGAAGCCTGTGATTATTGGTAAAAATGTGAGAGCAATGGCAACGTTGCTTACTATGGCGCTTGCAAGCCCACTAAACCATAATGTTGTAAGAGTTGCACTTAATGGGTTGCCCGCTACATCAAATAGACTCGTTGATATCACAGTCAAGATTTCAGTTTTTTGTAATCCCCCGACTATAAACATAAACCCTGCGATGAAAAACACTGTTTCCCAGTCGAGTCTTTTGAAGATATCCGTTGGATCTGTGTTGCTGACAATTAACGCTAGAATAGCGCATCCAAGAGCGACAGCTTCAGGGCCAACTCCTAGGTTTTCCAATGCTAAGAAGAGAAGTACTAGAAGAATCAGGATGAAGATGGATTGATAGAAAAGCTTCTTGTTTTCTATGCTCTGCCAAGGCTTGTATTCTGGAAGTGTTTTCTTTTTTCCCAACCTTGGTTTGAAAATTATGTAAAGTACAAGAATTGTGAGCGCCCAAAGAGCAACTTCGCACATTGCCAGATAGTTGATAAAATCTGTAAAGTTCAATTCTGAACCTAAGCCGATTATCATGTTACTCGTCGAGCCGATTAACGTGCTAGTACCCCCTAAGTTTATCATAATAGTTGCGGAAAGAAAGTAGGGTACTGGGTCATAATCAAGGAGCTTACTTATTGTTACAGTAGCTGCAGCCATAAGCAACATTGCTGTTGGGTCGCTGAGAAACAAGGAAACAGCAGCGGAAATGACACAAATGGAAACAAATAGTCTGCCAGGATTGCCTTTTGAGAGCTTAACAGCGTACAGTGCTCCGAAGCGAAATAGGCCGCTTTTTTCAGCTACCTCTACTACTATCATTGTGCCGATTATTAGACCAAGAAGCTTGACATCTACAAAGTTTAGCGCATCTTGATAGTTAAACACTCCATATTGTAGTCCAAACCATGCAGTAAGCAGTGCTCCACCCAAGGCGGCAACTGACATTGGGACAATTTTGGTTGCTGATAAAAGAACAGTGAGTAGATAGATTAGGACAAAAAGTATTATTATTGTTAGTTCCATGTTATTCGCCGTTTTTGTTTTGTTCAGCCATTTTGGAGAGGTGATCAGCCAGTGATTCGGCTCTTTGTTCGATTATTCTGTAAAGGATTCGTCCGATGTCGTAGATTAATATGATGATTATTCCGAGGGCGGTGTATGTAGTGAGAATCTCTAACCAATAGGCAATATTTCCCTCCAACATAGCTATGAAGGGCAGAATGGCGGTTGCTATCAAAATAATGATGATGATGTAGATGAGGTCTCTGGCTGCTCTTTTTGGCGATCTTTCTTCCTTAATGCCCATTCGTCTAATAATGATGTCCGTAACAATGTCTCCTAAAAATAAAGCGTCGGACAATGCTCGAATCAGAAAGATTGCTGTGATGACTATTGTTATGATCTGTATTACAGAACTTGCTGGTAAATCGATGCCCGGAAGGCTGATGTTGCTGACCGTTTCGGGAACTACTAAGCTTATTGCAAAAAAGATGACGGCTATGACTAAGCTCATTGTGAGTCGGGGGACTCGGCGAGATATTTCTTCCCTTATATTACTCATGTTGGTGTGCCTTCTCTACTGAGAGATTTTACGTTTTTATTGTGTGTATAAATTATTAAGACTATAGTTTGGAACTTGTGTGCTGGGCACAGGAGCTAAACTGCTCTATTTGGAGGGTTTGGGCTTGGTTGGGTGTGTGGGTGTGGTTAGGGAGAGTTATGTTGTTGTGGTGGGGAGGGGTGGGGATTAGGCTTATCTAGGCGGGAGTTGAATCGAGGTGTGGTGAGGTTTCTGTGGATGTTGAGTCACTCAAGTCTGTTGCGCTGAAGCTTGTGGAGGTTATTAATGCTGGAGACTCTGAGGCTCTTGTTAAACTTCAGACTGAGGATTTTGCGTTCATTGACATGGAAGGTGACGTGTATTGTGGCCGTGATGGTTGGGAGGGTTATTTTTCAGCTTACCCCGAGTATAAGATTCATGTGAAGCAGGTTCTTACAGGTGGCAATGGTGTGGCAATTATTGGTAAGACAACAGGTTCTCATGTAGCGCCTGAAATAGAAGAGAAAGAGACAGTTCTTTGGATTGCTGAGATTCGGGATGGTCTTGTTGCCAAATGGCGGATATATAGCGATATTGAGGAAGCTAAGAAGAGGGTACAGAAATTGCACAGGGCTCAACAAGCGAATGAATAATGAAAAAAGAATGGGAATTGGGTGATATCTCTTCAATATGTCGGGTTCATATCCAACCAAGGTCTCTAACTTCCAGAAAATGTGTTCAAACCCTGGTCCTTGCATGAACTAAAAAAAGTGAGTGTATTCATATTTTACTGAGTAGTTTAAGCAGTATTGCTTTTTCGCTGTGTAGTCTGTTTTCAGCTTGGTCATAGATTATGCTGTTAGGTGCTTCTATTATCTCACCGCTTATTTCGTAGCCTCTGTGTATAGGCATGTCATGCATTATCAGGGCGTTGCTGTCTTTCATTAGTTTGCTGTTAATTTGATAGGGCATCATTAGTCTAAGGCGTTTTTCTTTTTGTTCTTTGAATTTTGGGTCCAGGAAAAGCTCCATGTCAACCCATGTATCCGTATAGACCGCATCAGCATCCTTAACAGCCTCTTTAACATCAGGTGTCGAATAGTACAGTCCAGTTTTCCTCGCTTTTTCAAGCAATTCTGCATCTTGTGCAGGTTCATGTATGATGGGTGTCACGGTCGTAATTCGCATATCTGTCATGGTGCAAGCTTCAATTAGGGAGTTGCAGACATTATTGTGAACGCCTATGTAAACCAGTTTTAACCCCCTCAACTTTCCTTTGTGCTCTTTAACAGTCATGAGATCAGCGATTGCTTGGCAAGGATGGTACTTTTCGTCACAACCGTTAATTATAGGCACCTTTGACGCCGAGACCATTTTCATCAAGTCAGCGTTTATTTTCAAGCGAGCCATGATGCAGTCAACATTACGTGAAAGATATTTGATCTCATCGCTTATGTCAGCAAGTTTAAACTGGGTAGTCAGCCAGTCCATGTAGATGGCGTGACCGCCAAGCTGAGTCATGGCAACCTCAAAGGAAACGCGTGTTCGAGTAGATGTTTTCTGAAAAATCATGGCTAAAGTCTTGTCTTGCAGAGCGGTTCGATATTTCACTGGTTCTTTTTTAATTTCTATTGCCTTGTCAATAAGTGACTCAACCTCTTGCGGAGTCCAATCTTTAAAGCTAATCAGATGTCTCATAGTAATCTCTCCGATCTTTTGAACAAGCCAAATCCACTCGATATAAATCTTATGGACGCATCGTTTGGCAAAAGACTTAACCGCATATGGAAACTCTTAAACCGGGTAGCAACTTCACAAATGGATAATGGAGTATACCGGATGATTCTCATAGTTGCCTCAGCAAAAGACGTTGCAAGTTTGAATATTCGAGAACAACTTTTAGCTTATTACGATTTTGAAGAGTCCGCAGAAGTTTTCCACAATAATCCAGTCTACTCAAAAATAATTAACAGCGAGGCAGTAAAGCTTGTGACAATCAAAGAAGAAGCAATTTACTACCAAGCCATCACAGATCATTTCAACCCTCAGCTCATAATCTACATTTCACGCCACGCCAGTAAAAGCGGTACTCCAACACTTTCTGTCCACACTCCTGGCAACCTAGCTGAGGCACAAAAAGGTGGCATATCAAGAAAAATATCAATAGCCCCAGCAAACGCAATGAAGGTAGCCTTGTTGGAAATGGCTCAGCAAAAGGATGAATTGAGTCTAAGTTATCAGGTCTCCTATGAATGCACACACCACGGACCCTCCATAGACATGGCAACAATGTTTGTAGAACTTGGAAGCACACTGACACGATGGAAAGACATGAAAGCAGCTGAGGCAATAGCTCACGCTACTATTAAGGCCATTTCTCCTTGTGCCCAAAATTCTATTGCAGCGGTCGGTATCGGAGGGCCTCACTACAACAGGAAATTCACACGCGTAGCTTTAGAAGGTTCTTTTGCCTTTGGTCACATGATTCCTAAGTATGCAATTCCACGAATTGATGAAGAGATTATTAGACAATGCGTGGAACGCACGGTAGAGCAGGTTGAAACTATTGTTTTGGATTGGAAGGGAATAAGAAGTGCAGATAAACCAAAATTGGTTAAAGCGTTAGAGGCAATTGGGGTGGAAGTTCAGAGAATTTAGTCTTGGTTTTTCCAGTCTTGACTTCTTAAGTTAGTTCTAATTCTTCGCCTTCTTTCAAGAGCACAACTTTAATATTCGAATTACTTTCCACTTTATCCTTGAATTCTCTAGGGTTTGTGTTCCAACGGTGCATGGGTACCGCAATTTTGGGATTAATCGCCATTGCTGCCTCGGCAGCCTCATCATTATCCATTGTGTATGTGTCTCCACTAGGAAGCAAAGCCATGTCTATGTGGCTGAGTTGGTGCATTTCTGGTATAAAGTCTGTATCTCCAGCATGATAGATGGTCTTGCCTTCAACGGTTATTAAGTAGCCAACTCCGAAGCTCTTGGGGTGGTAAGGGTTTCCGGGAGATCTGAAGCGCTTGATATTGTAGGCGTGTACAGCCTTGACATAAATGCCATCTATTTCTGTTTCTTCTCCGGGTTTAAGGGTCTTAATTTTTTTGCCGATTTTTGAGGCGCAGTCCTCCGGAGCAATTATTACAGTGTCCTCTTTGAGGATATTTCTAATTTTTGAAGGGTCACAGTGGTCGGTGTGGGAGTGAGTCACTAGAATCATATCAGCTTTCTCAGGGGCTTTGCCATATTTTTCCAAGTCGATGTAGATGACTTTCTTTTCGGTTTTTATTTGAAATCCAGCGTGAGCCAACCATTTTACGAATACACTCATTTTTTCACCTTTCTCTTTCTAGTTTATATGTGCTAAGTTTGGTGCGGTCACCGGGATTTGAACCCGGGTCGTCAGCGTGGCAGGCTGATGTCCTAAACCAAACTAGACTATGACCGCAATTCACGAGCATACTACAAGTTTATCTACTTCTCTTAAAATCTTTCTGAAAGGCTGAATCTAACAATGACTTACAAAAAAGTTAAACTGAAAGATGGACGAGGAGTTACGCTTGACTGGTTAAAAGAAGAGGATCTGCCTGAGGTTGTGGAAGCGCTCAACAGCGTAATCCGTGAAGGAAAATACCTTTTCCTGAACAATACGATAACTGATATGGAGGAGGAGCAGAGATGGTTTGAGCGAAGCATGAAAGCAGGAATGCTCTATTTAGTTGCGAGAGTTGACGACAAGTTGATTGGAGGCGCCAGCATTCATCCTCACACTGAGAAACGTTCGCATGTTGCAGAGTTCGGCATTTTCATTTGTGATGGCTATCGCAACCTAGGATTAGGAACAATACTAACAAAGATGTTCATTGATATTGCTCAGGAACGTGGATTTGAGATTCTTCAGCTTTCAGTCTACGCCACGAACAAAAGAGCTTTTCACGTTTACAAGAAATGTGAGTACAAGGAATGCGGCATACTGACTCGAGATATAAAATTTCTCGACGGGACATACACTGACAGGATATTGATGGAATTGCTCTTAAAATAATGTGTTAAAGACTGAGCTAAAACCAGTGATTAGTGGAGTTATTGCCTGCAGACCCAGAAAGGATTGAAGTTTGTCAAGAAGTGGAAACAACTAGCCGAACTTACCTGTTCTTCAGACCGCAACATTAAACCTTTGATGCGCTTCGAAGATGATTTCCCCTCCGTAAACTCATTATTTTTTCAGGTGTAACCCTTCTTTTGCAAGCAATTTATTTATCCTAACCGGCTATAATGTTCTCTCTCTTAGGTGTTGATGTTGAGTTCGAGTTCTCCTTTGGATAAGTGGAAGTTTCTGATAGGTCGGTGGAAGGGGATAGCCAAGGATGGGTTTGGAGAGAAAGGAGTTGTCGAGAGTAGTCATGTTTTTTCGGCTGCGCTTGGTGAGAAGTTCATTACGGGAAGGGAAGAGTGCTGGAATAATGGAAGACTTGTACACAAAGCGGCTTCTTTCCTCTATTACGACCCAAGAGAAGAAAAGTTCAGACGTAAGGACATTTACTCTTACGGCTTCGTCAACAACGAAGTGGAGTATGCTAGAAGTGACAAAGAAATCAGGTTTGAGGTTGTTGTAGAGCCTTCTCCGAAGCAGTTTGAAGGAATGCGATGGCGTTCTTATATAAGGAAGATCTCAGATTCTAAGATAGCTATGGGTCTTGAATGGGTTAAGGGAGAAGGAGAATTCGAGTTGTTTGGTGAAACGATAGCCGTAAAGGAATCCTAACATGATAGAAGAGAAATCATTGCTTCTTTTTTTCCAATTTGAGCGAAGACTGTGCTACTGGTAGCTATTAGTCCTATGAGAAGAGCAATTGCTGTTCCAGTGGTATTTTTTACAAGAATGTGCACGTTATGTATTGACGGGCTGCTACCAGAGCCAATATTAGCCCTACTGCATATTTGAAGGTGTTGGAAAGCTAGCTCTCCTCTCTTTCAGAGATATAGGCTCGCAATTCCAATATTATGTAACCCTGCCAGCAGATTCATGGCTCCTAATCCCAGGGAAATTATGGTTATCAAAGCAGCAATCCAGCTAGAATATCTGTTCTTAATTTTAGACAAAAGCAAATAGGTGAATAAAATAGCAGGGACATAGAACATCAAGGCTCCCCAAGCCCCAAGAGGCCAGCCTAAGGGGTTCATTTCTCCTGCTACTCCGAGATAATTTATGGCGTACAGAGTTGTGAGTACATCGAACGCCCAGCAGAGAAGAGGAGCAATATGCAAATACAAAAGGTAGTTCTTTTTTTCATGGTGCATAGTCAATAGTAATGACATAGTTTGAACTAAGAGTTATGAAATTGAAATAACGATAGAATATCTAAGAGCAAATCTATGATAACTCAGATCTGATAGTGCTAAAGTGCATTAGTTTAATTAGAGCTTTGCACAGTATTTATTCGGGGAGTTTGTGAGAAAGTCTAAGCCCTATAGTCGGGCTGAATGTCAGGGTTGCGCCTTTAAGGGTAGTAGATATTGTTGGAATGAATGTCCCTACAATATTTGGCGAAGGGAATAATCTTCTAGAAGGAAATCTATGAAAAGACAAATCTGAAGATATACAGTTGACTAAGCAAGCCCTAAGAGAAGCCAAAGTAGTTAAAGGCTATAGAGAGCAAGCAAGATAACAACTGCTTGTTTATCCTCCCCTACCAAAATCCAACATGTTCCATATTCGCTCGTGTACGTAATACATAAGGATCTTTGTCAATAGTTCAAGGATGCCAACGCTTGTGCTTATCATTAGATTCCCCGTGAAAATGAATACTAGAAGAACTGTGGTAGCAGTCGCCAATGTCCGCCAAGTTATCGTCTTCATTATGCTTCTCCTTCTTTTTTCCATTCGCAGAAAACTCCTTTTCTCATTATCTGAGTTGTAGCTGATTGTTATTATTACTGCTCTTTCAGCAACCTCCTTTTTTATCCTTTCGAATACAAATGACCTTGTATGCATGTTACGAACGAGCAGAATAATAAAACGTTAGAATAGATTTTTACCATGCTTCTGTAATAGATTGAAGGAGGTCTGTTGTGAAAATATGGTAAATGTTATCGAGACGGTTGACCTTACGAGACGATTTGGCGAACTTGTCGCGGTAGATAAACTCAACATTGCAGTCGACCACGGCGAAATTTTTGGTTTGCTTGGACCAAACGGTGCTGGAAAAACCACCGCGATTTCAATGCTTTGTACTATCCTAAGACCCACCTCAGGTACAGCGAAAGTTAGTGGCTTCGACATTATCAAGGAGGCCAACCAAGTGAGAAGATCAATTGGCATCGTTTTCCAAGATCCAAGTGTTGATGACAGATTGACGGGGCGAGAAAACCTTTTCATGCATGCCAATTTATATGGCGTACCATCAAGCAAGCAAAAAACCAGAATTGAAGGTGTTCTGAAGCTGGTAGAACTGGAAGACAGAGCCGATGACATCTTGCGCACTTACTCCAGTGGGATGAGGCGCAGGTTAGAAATAGCTCGCGGTTTAATCCACTATCCCAAGGTTCTTTTCCTTGACGAGCCCACAATAGGACTTGACCCTCAAACCAGAGGCCACATTTGGACGTACATCAAGGAACTGAAGGAAATTCACGACATGACAATAGTTTTAACAACTCATTATATGGAAGAAGCAGACAGACTTTCCGACCGCGTAGCAATAATTGACTATGGAAAAATTGTCGCCTTAGATACTCCTAACAAATTAAAGAAAGCCCTCCAAGGTGACGTAATCACAGTAAGCACAAAAGATGCCGAAAAACTCTCCTCAATATTAGCTGAAAAGCTAGACATTCAGAAAACTCGTATAATAGACGACAAGCTTGAACTCGTAGTGCAAGATGGAGAGTCATTTTTACCAAAAGTGGTGGAAACCGCTGCTGAAAACAAGATGAGTGTAGAAGCAGTCGTACTCCGTCAGCCAAGCTTAGAAGACGTTTTCTTGCACTACACTGGTAGAGCAATACGCGCTGAAGGAAGCAACGAGCGCCGCGGAGAAGCAGCGATTAGAAGGAGAGCTATTCGATGACTGAAATCAGAGGTCTTTACATTCTTTGGCTACGTGAGGTCAAACGTTACTTAAGAGATAAAATGCGAATCATAAGTGGTGTCGTCGCACCCATACTCTGGTTATTCATCTTTGGCACTGGGATACGCTTTGCAGGTGCCATAGGCAACTTGAATTACCAGCAATATCTTTTTCCCGGAATAGTGGGGCAAACTCTACTTTTCACTTCAATGTTTATCGGTATTTCCGTAATCTGGGATAGAGAGTTTGGCTTTATGAAAGAAATCTTAGTTGCACCAGTTTCCAGAGTGTCAATTTTCTTTGGAAAAATGCTTGGGGACAGCACTGATGCCTTAATTCAGGGAACCATTGTTTTATTTTTCGGGACATTGCTTGGCATACTTGAAGCTCCGATTATGTTTCTTCAGTTATTGCCAGTAATGGTGCTCATAACTTTCGGATTCGTGAGCCTTGGATTGACAGTTGCAAGTTTCATACAAAACCTCGAAAGCTACGGAGTGGTCGTAAGTTTCATAAATATGCCCTTGTTCTTTCTTAGCGGCGCTCTCTTTCCAGTTCACGGTACAGATGTTCCAAATTGGCTACAGATCGCATCTAATTTCGATCCATTAACATATGGCGTTGATGCTTTGAGACAAATCACCCTTGGACCAGAATGGCAACCTCTCTACCCATTTCACTACAATGTCTTGATAGTGCTTCTCTTTGACATTGCCATGATAACGATAGGAACACTGGCATTAAGCAGAAGAAAATAGTACGTCCATAATTGCTATGGATGCCTTTTTGCTTCGGGAAGCTAGCACTTTTTTAAGGACTTATTAAAGGCGCCAGATGAGTTCAAAGAACTCATTGAAAATGGCTTTTAATACGTCTGCGACACGGATGATTTGAAGTTCTTCAGGAAGAGAAAATGAAGCTGTCTTGGGCCTATGCCGAAATTCGATAAAAGTGCCGAGGGGCTGAGTTTGAACCAACGACCAGTGGAGATATCACCGAATTATTCCCGCATTTCCCCTTTTTATTCAACAGTGCTCTTCTATGAATACGAGCGCTTATGAAAAACGCTCCCTGCCCGCGCAAAAAAAGATTTCTTGTATAAACGTTGATTATTTTAGATCTGCTTTAGATAGGCTATTTCTTTAATCCTTTCCGCATTTTATGGGCTTTCTTCAGATCAGAGGTTTTTATTTCTTTCCTTTCGGATTCAAAGACTTCTTCATAATTTTTCTTAAACGACGGATACTTTTTTGTCCATTCCGGGTTTTCTTCAGCAAACTTCAAAAACTGACATATGTGGCTCATTGTTTCTTCATCAATAACGTGCTCGATGACCTCAATTTCTTTTTGCACGGTTTCCCTGCCGATATCCAACATTGTCAGAAATTTGAATAGTGTCCTATGCCGGTTTATGATGAATTTAGCCACTTTTTCCCCCTTGAGAGTAAGATTAACTCCTCTATACTTCTCATAGGTTACAAACCCATCTTTGTCAAGCCTTTGTATCATCATGGTAACAGCAGGTGATTTCACATGAAGATTAGAGGCTATATCAA
>SMTZ1_10002245_pt1 | contig 19926 bp, 10 predicted proteins | sample DeeMarSWOR136_30_FD_25667 | JGI IMG/M metagenome (IMG submission 25667) | reverse complement strand
TTGATCCCCTTGAACAGCATGCGCTGCATTCGCATCTTGTCCGAGGCGCTCAGCTTTCGCGGGAAAGGGATATCGAGATAATCGGTCTCCGAGGAGGGACCGGCAACCGGGATCTCCCGAAGGCCGTCTCTGTCCAGGAATTCCCTCACCAATTCGGTATATTTTCCGAATCGGCACGGCCCGCTCGTCGTCGGCAGCATCACGAGGTAATGCTTTTTCACGTAGTCCGCCCCTTCTTCTTCGATCTTCTCTTCCAGAAAGCCGATGGCGTCACCGACCACACCTTTTAGTGGATGGCAGACTTCCGTATAGATATGGCGCCGGGCGATTTCGTAGCCGCGCTGCGTGTTCGTCGGCAAAACCGTGCTGTCCACGCCGAAGTACCTCAGCCCCGCCGCTCCGACGAAGCTTGCATCCCCCATATAGGGAATCAGCCACGTTCGCTCTTCGGAGCGATCACGTGGGCGTCGTTTCAGTTGCTCGATTCTCAGCTTGCGCTGCTTGCTCTGATTGACCACTCTCTCGTGCGCTTCGGTTCTCGTGACAAACGGAGCGTTGTTCGTTTGGGCGTCCGTCAGCAGGACAAGGATCGGTTTAGCCGCCGCTTGTTGTATCTTTTCCTCCTGGTAAATCTTCAAGCTGTCCGGCCCGCAAGCAAAATTCATCATCCTGATCGCAAACAGATTCGGATGATCCGCGACATAGAGATTCGCTTTCAGTATCTTCACACTTTGCACCCAGAACTCGTTCTCGACCACGCCATCAAGCGGAATATCAGCGAATTTGTGCTCCAAGAACAGTTGCGGGATGTAATCCAGGCCCCTAATCTGCGAGAACATGCTCCCGGAGTTGGAGCTGGCCTCCGGATCGAGCAAGACATAATCTCTGCCGATACCGACATACGCCTTTTCGTTGCCTGCCTCGACCCTCTTGAGGAACTTATCACCCTCGGCGCAAAGTTCCTCTTTGAAGTTGGCCTCGGCGTCATCGGCATACTTAATAGCCTCCCTGATCTGCCTCGCCGTGAAGCCAAGGTCCAGCCTGTCGAATTCTTCCCTCAACTGCCGAACAAGAAGCCCGCCGTCCCCAAAGTGCACGATGGGGTTGATTTGCTTGCTCTTATCGAGTGAGAGGACGTCGTTCAGGATGTAACCTTCCGATTCGGTGTAGATGCAGTATTTCAAATCCGGCGGGCTGTCCATCCTCCGTTCGATGAAACTTGGGTTGAACAAGTAATCGACATGCGGGTCCCTGCTCAGCACCGCCGCGTGCCCGGTCGCGAGTTTCCGCGCGATGCAGAACTCCGTCCGTGAGTTGTCCACACCCAGCTTCGCAATTGCCTTATTGGTCCGCGGGGACACAACCGGATAGAAACCGAGCCTTCTGAGCAAGGCGGCACTCCAAATGCCCTTCTCTCCGAGTGTCGCCGTGCTTCTCTTGATCCCCACTGTCCTGCGGATTTCCTTCTCCTCCCCCAGGGTGGCCAGCTCCTGCTGCAAGCAACCCTGCTTCTTGAAGTGCTTTTCGTATATCCTGTGATATCTATCCACGTAGTTTGTCTTCGGCCGCCCCGCGGCTTCGGAGTTTCCCCTCGGGCAAAAGCCCCCTGTTATGATTTCGTCATCCTCAATCGAGAAAACTTCGAGCTGGCAATCCCTCATGCCGCACGACTTTTCCCTGAACAGCTCCTTACAAGAGACGGTCCGCTTGTCGAAGGGCATATCCACCAGGTCCCAACCCCTGAACGCGGACTCGCATTTTCTGCCCTCGGCTTCAAAACGCTTGATATTCTCAATAATGTCGAGCGCCTGGCCCCATGCTCCGAACATCTCCCTGTGCGGATAGGCCTCTATCTCTTTGTCCGTGACCTGCGCCAGAGCAGCAAGAAAGGCCTTACCCAAAGGCGGCCCTCCCTGGGCCGAGCACTTTTGACCCCCGTGGCCGGAGCCTCCAACAAACTTATAGTAGTAGCTCGCCGCGGTCCCCCTGACAATGGCCGCGGCGATCTCTTCCTTGCTGAAACCCTCCGCAATCAGCCTGTTTTCATCCATCTCCATGAAGACCCCGCAGGTCGAGTCGATGATCGGGACCCGCTCGGCCTTCAGGGCGGCTTCCTGCAGCGAATCCTCAACACAGAGGTCTATGACGTCGGCCATATTCTCCAGCGTCTGGCCCGATCCTGCCTGGCAGCTATAGTTCATCTTCGCTTCTTTTACCGTCCCATCCGGCGCGAAGCTCGTGAACTTCATATCCTGGCCGCCCACTTCAAAAATCGTATCGACCTCCGGATTGCAGTGTTTGACGCCAAGGGCATGACAGGTAATCTCGTCAGTCACACGGTCGGCAAGCTCCACACCCTCGCCGACAAGCTGCTCCGACTTCTTCTTGCTGACGAGTATCTTTTCATATAGCTTTCTTGCTGAGCCGGTGGCGCCGACACCCCGCACGATAACCTTACTCCTATGTCTGCTCAGATACTTCAAGACGCGCTTGAGGGATTCTTCCGGATTGCCATGCGTCTTAATGTACAACTTGTCAAGCAGCCGGCCCGTTCTCAGCTCGACCAATGCGCCCTTTGTCGTCGTGCTGCCCCCGTCTATGCCGAGCACGACCTCTGTTCCCGGCTGAACCGCCTCTGCAAGTTCTTGACTTCGCTCGTACACCCGCGCAAGCGACCCAACCAACGACGGCGCGTATTTGCGTTTCTCCCGGCTGTAGGCTGCGATCCTGTCGACCTGATCGAGGCTGAAAACGAACCTATTGTTCTCTTCGATCGCCTTCAGAGCAGCACCGATCGCTGCGATCCCGTTGTAATGCTCCGCTCTGCTGATCGGTAGTCCCAGGAATTCTTCGAGGTTCTTCCTGATAAGGTCATTCGCGAAGACGCCGCCGCTCACCACCGCCTCACTTGTCCCTGGCCTCACATCAAAGTCACGTGCGCCAAGAACATCAATCTTGTAGTTTCTGGCCACCGTGCGGAACAGACCCGCTAGGTTGTCTTCCCTGGGCGCTCCCTCGTTCTGCTTGTGGATGAGGTCAGACTGGATAACAACGCCACACCGTGCGAGAAACTCGCTGGGCTCACCCGCTCTACCAGCCTCCTCTTCCGCACGTCGGTACATCTCCTCGAGTCTCGCCTGCAACTTCGACCTGTTACCTATGCGCACGCTTTCTCGTTCGGCCGGGCTCGTCGCACAGCCGGGGTCCAGCAACTCCGGACTGCGAACCTCTCCCTCAAACAGCCGCCGACACTGCTTCTCAATAAGAGTGCCGGAGCCGCCGCCGCACTTCGTGCCAGTTCTCCACTCCTGAATCATCTTCCGACCATTGACCTGCTTGAGCTCGAAGAAATACGCATCCTTGGCGCCGATATGGAAAACATAGCGCACCCCGGGACTTGCCAAGGCCATGCCCTTCGGAATGGCTACGCTATCGAAAACGTACGTTACGCCCTCCATAACCTTCGGGAACGACTCGGCGCCGCTACCCGTCAAGGCTGTGCTCGTTATCTTGTCTACCCCAAGGCTTGCAACAATATCAGACCACGCCTCCTTCACGGCACCGATAGGATTCGCAAAGTGCATGATCGGCTTCGGCATGTACACTATCTGACCCCCGTGCGACAGGACCGCGCAGTGTACGAAGCTGCTGCCAACGTCAATACCCACAAACAACTCTTCTTCCAGATCAGCCACTTTTACCCTTCCGAAACTTTCTTTGTTGCAACCCCACGGGAGCATTGTTCGACACGGCCGAGCCACACTGCCGCTGCGCGCCCCAAACCTGGACATGACCCCAGATTATAGCGGCTCAGGGCCAACACGCAAGTCTGTTTCGGCCGGGTCCACTGAGCCAACCAACCAAGATACCACATGGGGATAACCTGTTAAGCGAAGCGTTGAAGAGGATGCAACTTCACACCGAATAGGGGCCTGCGGTTAGGGGTAAACGAATGGGTGCATAAATAGCACGCACAAAGTAACAGCTTTTCCACAAATGCATTTTGTTACCCTATTCGGCCGTGACCGCCAAAGAACCAATCGCTTAGGAAGTTACGCTCTACAAGATGCAACAAACTAACAGACCATATGATTACTTATACCTTTTGTTAGAGTAATAGAGTACAATATAGTCAGTCACTAAATATTGTACTGATTATCGCTCAAGCACAAGAACAAATAAGTTGACATGTGCTGCTGTTTACCTTGCCCTACGCTCGCAGCTAGTGTTGGCCATCTACCCCATTATGAGTTACGCAAACCGAAAGCACCTTGCTATTTGCTTGCCCTCGTGCTACCCTTACTCCTAATGGCTCCTTGGTGTTCAGAGAATGGGTCTAAGCTTCGTGAAAACAGGTGGACTCGGTCCGTCTGGCAATTGCTTGTTTCGCGCGCTCACAGCGTCATTATGCTGGGGGCGCTGTTCTGTACGCTCGCGGTCAAGCTCTTTCACTCGTACCGCTACAACCTTACCGGTGACTACTTAGGCTGGATACTGTCCGATGTCTCGTTTTTCCTGCTGGTAGAAACGATTTTATCGCTCGTCTGCTTCCGCTGGCCGAAACGGTGGGTCGCCCGTTCAGCCGCTATCCTCGCCGCTATTGTGTGTACGTGGTCCGTAATGAACGCCGGTTGGCTAATCAGGACAGGAACACAGATTCTGCCCAGGGTTCTCCTGCCGTTGGTTCGTGCCCCGGCGAGCGCGCTCTATATGATCGGCGTCAATCTTATCGAAATGCCGGTGGCAGCCGTTATGCTTCTTGCCCCGAGTGCTGTTGCGCTGGCGTTTTTCTTCTTCGTTCTGGCGCGGCCGGTACTGCCGGTCTACGAGCGCCGCCGTTTTGCTTTGCGCATCGCGGTTTGTATTAGTCTGGGTTTTGTTGCTGCCGTTGTTCGGCCTTCCCTGGTCAGACGTAGCTCGTCCGAAATCGGCGCGGTCGGGCTTCGCCACAATTCGCAAGTGCGCGCCGTGTTGAGCTTACTCGTCCCGGACTACAGAAGCGTCGTTAATCCCAAGCGCGAGGTACCGTCGTTCGATGCGGTGCAGATTACCCGAAAGCTGGACCGGGCGAGACGAAACGTGGTTATTGTCATCTTGGAAGGCGTCCAGTACCGCCACACATCGCTTGGCGACCAAACAGGTGGCGTTACACCGTATCTGAAGACCTTGGCGGAGCAGGGCGTCGAGTTCTCAAACGCGCGATCATCCCTAACTCATACGACGAAGGCGCTTTTTGCCTTGCTCACTGGACGGTTTGCGTCGGCCTCACAGGATATTGCCGAAGCGGTTCCCGCCGCGAAACCCTATGCAAGCCTGGCGACAATTCTGCGGGAGGCGCTGGGGTATAGGACGGCCTTTTTCCAATCGGCGACCGGAACCTTCGAGTCGCGGCCCGGGTTGGTGTACAATCTTGGCTTCGAGGAGTTTTGGGCAAGGGACGATTTGAACGACCCGAACAGTTTTCTTGGCTATCTCGGCTGCGACGAGTTCGCTATGCTCGAGCCAATATCTCAATGGGTGACGGCCGACGAGGGCCCGTTTCTCCTGGTTGTTTTGTGCTCGGCCACGCATGACCCGTACGAGGTGCCTTCCTGGTTCGGCGAGGCCGCCAAGGAGCCGCTGGATCGCTATCGGCAGGTCATCTTCTACACGGATACGTTCCTGGCTGCTTTGGACGTGGAGATGATGAATCTGAACTTGCGAGACGGGACGATTTTCTGCGTGGTCGGTGACCACGGGGAGGCGTTTGGTGAGCACGGCTTGCTCGGACACGAGCGTATCGCGTTCGATGAGGTTCTCCACGTGCCGTTTTGTCTGAGGGCGCCATTCCTTGTGGAGAGCGGCCGCGAGGTCACGCGCTTGGTGAGTTCTATTGACCTGACACCGACGCTCTTGGGTCTGTTGGGTTTCGAGACGGAAACAGCCAGCTTCGATGGGCAGGACCTCTTCGCGCCTGTTGCCGGGCCGCGCAAGGCCTTTTTTTGCGGGTGGATGCAGGAGGGCCCCGCGGGTTTTGTTCACGGTGGCCGCAAGTTCATATACAGCCCGGCCAGCAAGACGACCAGCGCCTACGATCTCAGGAGCGATCCACTCGAGCGGCTGAGGGTCGAACTGCCGGAGCAGGAAGCCCGTGAGGTTGCTGAGGAGATTATGGCATGGCGCAAGGGCACCGTCTTGCGGATCGATCAGGAGAAAACCGGTCGGAAGTTGTTGTATGATCGCTGGTTGTGTCGCTGGACGAACCGGGTCTCATCTGCTAAGTACATCAGAGAAGAGCGTGAGTGACTTGCCAACCGAACGGGTAGGGCGCTTAAAGTTGGTATCGCTCAACCCGCGTTGTTTCCCGTAAACATTCGCTCGGCCTACCTAACGGCCGGGCGTATAAGCTGGTCCGCCGAGCGAAGATGGGGCTTTGGGGCTGGATAGCTGTTTAAAAAAAACAACACGACGTTAAAATACGAGACCTGTCCTTTGGTTCGCTGGATCAAAAAGCAAGGGGCGCAACGGTCTCTTGTGTAATACGTTAGACTGGCTTGGGCCAGGTGCTCTGTGAGGGCCGTGGGGCGGTTGGTATAGTGCTTGCAGCTTGATCTTATTTGTCGGTTTTCGGCAACTATATTGGGCGGACGGCCTAAAAGTGTTTTCGGAGGAGGACATGTCCGCCCGATTTTTGGCACCTTTGCAGAATCGGGCTTACCGATTCTGAGTTAACACGTTCCGTTCTGTGGAGTCGTTCCGGAGGAGGGGCGACTCCCTTTCTGTGCGCGCCCGGCGAGCTGCTCAGGCCGGGATCGGCGCTCGTGAGACCATTCACTCCCGTATCGCGTAGGCTCGCCACGCCACATTTAGGTATCCAAAGCTGCTGCTGTTTCATATAATACGCAACCGTATGGAACCGTCGGCGTACAGGATTATAGATGCCAATTTCAATCGCGCCCGGGAGGCGGCTCGGTCGATCGAGGAGTTCTGCAGGTTCGCCCTCAACTCGGACCCATTGACCAGACGCGCCAGACAGCTCAGACAGGAGTTGTCCGCGCGCACCAGCGAGGTTGATGCTGGCCGGCTTATTGCGAGCAGGGACGCGCTGGGCGATGTCGGTGCCGGGACACCAGTGGAGACGCAAATCGCACGGTCCGACCTGCGGGACTTTTGTGCCGCCGCGTGCAAACGGTTGAGCGAAGCATTGCGGGTGCTTGCCGAGGTGGTGCGGATCGAGAGCGGCCCTGTTGCCGATTCGATTGAGAGGCTCCGGTACACCGCCTATGCGCTGGAGAAGGATATCGTTATTCACAGCGACACTCGTGAGAAGTTCAGGCGTGTCGGCCTGTACGTGGTCATCACAAGCAGCCTGCCGGCCGAGGTCATGTCGCTGGCTGCGAAATGCGTGGCCGGCGGCGCCGACTGCATCCAGCTCCGAGCAAAGGTCATCGAGGATGAAACGCTCTTTGCTCTGGCTGTAGAGTTTGTGAGAGTATGCAGGGATGGCGGGGTCCTGAGCATCATAAACGATCGGAGCGACATTGCCATCGCCGCTGGCGCCGACGGGGTGCACCTGGGCCAAAATGACCTGCCCGTCGCGCAGGTTCGACGGCTTGAGCTGGCCCCGCTCATTGTCGGCAAGAGCACGCACTCCCTCGAGCAATTGTGGCTCGCATCTGCTGAGCCGGTTACCTATGTCGGCCTCGGGCCTGTGTTCGCTACGGCCACAAAGCCGAGTGCTCCGGCTGTCGGCTTGGACTATGTTAGGCGGGCGACGCAGGCGCTGGCTAACACGGGAATAGCGCACGTCGCGATCGGCGGCATAACGCCGGGGAATGTGGGGCAGGTGCTGGACGCCGGCGCCGGGGGCATCGCCGTTTGCTCGGCCGTGACCCATGCGGCCGATCCGGTGGCGGCCTGTCGGGAACTAAAACACAAGATTTCCGCTTGTCAGGGAGCGTGATATGAAGGTCACCGTTCGTGGGCTCATACAGGTAGGGCTAGGCATCTTGTTGGGGGTAGCGCCGGCGTTCGGCCAGGGTGTACAGGACGCCGCGGCTGCCGCCAAGCTCATCACGGCGTCTGGCGCTTTGTCGGGCGGGATGTGCGTCGTGCTGGGTAGTGAAAGCAGTGAGCTGGCGGTTTCGCTCTCGCAGCAGGGCCGGTTCGTGGTCCAGGCGTTGGTTGCCGAGAGGGCGAAGCTGGATGATGTCCGCCGAACGCTTCGCTCCAGCGGCGCCTATGGCGCGGTCTCGGCGGACTGGTCGGCATATGATCGGCTGCCGTACACGGAGAACCTGATCAACCTTCTTGTCGTCGCAGACTCCACAAGTGCGGCTGGACGAGGTCTGTCGATTGACGAGGTCTTTCGTGTACTCGCACCTCTCGGCGCGGTGTACTTCAGCGGCCCGCGGCCCTCTTCGGGGGCGGAGGCCGGATGGGTCAAAACCCTTCCGGCGAGGCTCTCGGCGTCCGGGTTTGTGCAGATGGAACTGCTGGCCGGCCCCGGCGCGTGGCTCAAGGCGGTCAAACCCTGGCCGAAGGAGATCGACGAGTGGACGCACTACCTGCACGGCGCCGACGGCAATCCGGTCGCGGAAGACCGAACCGTCGGTCCTCCGGAGCATTATCAGTGGATCTCGAAACCGTTGTGGATGCGCTCCCATGAGAGCGATTCGAGCGTCCGGACGCTGGTCACCTCGCATGGCCGGCTCTTTTACATTGGCGATGACGCTCCGATCAGTCTTTTGGGCGATCATGATCTGCCGGACAAGTGGTTCCTGACGGCGCGCGATGCCTTTAATGGCGTCTTGCTTTGGAAGGTTCCCATCAAGAATTGGGGCTGGCGCGCCTGGAAGCCCTCGTGGTTCACGCCGCGCCCGGGCGTCATTCCGCTCAATATCGAGAAGCGACTCGTCGCCATCGACGACAGGGTGTATGTGACCCTCGGCTACCGAGCGCCGGTGAGTCAACTGGATGCCAAGACCGGCGAGCTTCTCAAGACATACGAAGGGACGGAGAGGACGGCGGAGATTCTGTACCATGACGGCCGTTTGGTTCTGTCCGTGCTTGACGAGGACCGTGCGAGGGTGAGGGTCGTCGAGGCGCAGGGCGGCCGGACGTTGTGGTCTGCCAAAAATGCCTACCGCGGGACAACCACGGATTACTACCGGTTCAGGGCCATGCACGGCAGCGTGCCCCCTGCGAAAGTCGATCCGACCCTGAATATCGCAACGGACGGAGAGGTTATTGCCCTGCTTGATGCTGAGGACGTTGTTGGCTTGGATTTCGCCAGTGGCAAAGAGAAATGGCGGGGACGATTTCCGCTCGTCCAGGCGGACTACAAAGCCGGCGGCATTGATGCGCGGCGGAGCGTGTGGACGGGCACCTTGATCGTTCGGGATGGCGTCGTGGTGCACGCCAGCCCCAACCAGCTTGCGGCGTTCTCGGCCGAGTCGGGAGAGGTCCTCTGGACACAGCCCAAGAAGTACCTGGGACACCTGTGGTACGAATGGAAGGACGTTTTCGTCATCGGCGGCCTCGTCTGGACCTGGAGCGGGGAGACGGCGCGAGAGCCGCTTGAAGTCAATGGGCGACTCTCCAAGAGCGCGAGCACTTGGCCGGTCAGCGTCAACGGTTACGATTTGCAGACTGGCCGGCTTGCAAAGCAGGTTCCATTGGGCCACATTTTCAAGACCCATCACCATCACCGTTGCTACCGGAACAAAGCCACGACGCGCTACATCCTCGCGAGCCGGCGCGGCACCGAATATGTAGACCTCGAAAAGGGCAACCACACGGTGCACAACTGGGTCCGTGGGACGTGCCACGTCGGGATGATGCCGGCCAACGGCCTCCAGTACGCGCCGCCGCATCCGTGCGTGTGCTACATCGAGGAGAAGCTGAACGGCATGATGGCGCTGGCCCCACAGATTCCGTCGCGCTATCGCAGAGCCAAGCACGAGGAGCTGGGACGCCTCGAGCCGGGCCCTGCCTACGGGAGGGTGAATGGCCGCGACGCTGGCGCCGACGACTGGCCGGCCTACCGGCATGATTCGTTGCGGAGCGGAGCCGGCCAGACGCGCGTGCCCGGCGCGCCCGAATTGCTCTGGGAGACGACGGTGGGAAGAAGGATCTGTCCTCCGACAGTCGTTGCCGGTCGCCTCTTCGTTGCACTGGTTGATGAACATGGTTTGGCGGCGCTGAACGGCGCCGATGGCGAGAGGCTCTGGGCGTTCACGACCGGCGGCAGGATCGATTCGCCGCCCACGTGCCACCGTGGTGCCGTCATCTTCGGGTCGGGCGATGGTTGGGTTTACTGTCTCCGCGCGGTCGATGGAGAGCTCGTTTGGCGGTTTCGCGCCGCACCTCAGGACAGGCGCATCGGCGCGTTTGGCCAGTTTGAATCGGCATGGCCGGTCCACGGCAGCGTCCTGATTCAGGGTGGGATTGCCTATTTTGCCGCAGGTCGGTCGTCTCACCTCGACGGCGGTATTTATCTCTATGGCGTGGACGCCCTCAGCGGAGAGATCCGCCATCGAGTGAAGCTGGAAGGGCCGCATTACGGCGTCGGCAACATCTCGCAGAACTATCAGCTTCCCATGGGCGCCCTTCCGGACATCCTTCAGGGCGACGGCCGGCTTATCTACATGCGAAACCTGACGTTCAACGCCAGGCTTGAGAAACAGGAGCTGCCTGCGAAGAGGACCAGTATGCGAGTGTCTGCCAAGGGCGGCTTGCTTGACGACTCGTATTTCAAGCGGACTCCCTGGTCGTATGGCCGGAGCGGTTATGCCCGGCTTGTCGTGCACGACGACAGCGGCGCTTACTGCGTTCGCATGTTTGACTCGTTGCGAGGCTTGGACCCGAACGTCTACTTCACACCCGGGCAGAAGGGGTACCTTCTCTTTGCCGCCGACCCAGCTACGGGCAGGCAGACATGGGCCAGGCGCATTCGTGTGCGGATCAATGCGATGGTCGCCACCGAAACCCTGCTGTTCGTCGCTGGCCCTCCCGATACAGTGGACCCGGAGGACCCGCTTGGGGCCTTTGAGGGGAGAAAAGGGGGCGCGCTTGTTGCGATTGACCGGGCGAGCGGTAAAAGAGTGTGGGACTACGCGCTCGGCTCGCCGTCTGTGTTCGATGGTTTAGTCGCGGCCGGGGGGCGCCTCTACGTGGCGACACAGAACGGCGCCGTCGCGTGTTTTGGTCCGTGAAATGCGCGCGTTCGGGCGCCGCCGGTCGGGCTGTGGATTGATGGGATGGCCGGAACAGCCAGACCCGAAGAGACTGAGAGGCGCGCCGGTCGAAGATAATGGGCGCTTTTACTGTAATTTTGGTGGACTTGTGCAGCAAAGGACTGTAGAATTCGTGCCGGTGATCTGCAGCGCAAGTTCACGTTGGAGATGTTCTGGCTGGCGGCAGCCACATGAGCGCCTAAAGTGGGATCGGAGCATGAAGGAAGAATCTGTTATTTCGGGTCTTTTTGCAGCGAGTTGCCTATTGGCCTTACTGGCAGGTTGTGGGGAGCAGGGCGAGTTCGCGACTGAGGCTGGGGCCGGGGGACCCTCGCCGAGAATCACATTTGAGAAGGTCGCTTACGATTTCGGCGAGATTGGGGTGAACACGAAGAGAACGGACGAGATCCCGTTCACGAATACGGGAGACGCGGTGCTGAAGATCACGAAAGTCGAGGGCTGCTGCGGCGTCAATGTTAAGTTGGACAAGACAGAACTGGCACCGGGTGAGACCGGGACCGTGACGATGGAGTGGACGGCGAAAGCGGTGCCGAGCGTGATGATGTGGCGACTGGTTGTCCACAGCAACGACAGGACAAAGCGCGAGGTCCCTCTGACAATGAAGGCCAAACTTGTGCAGAGGATCGCTTGGGAACCGAGGCGGCTGAGACTTTGCCTCGGCGAGGAAAATGCCGGCTGCCCGAAGCTTACGCTCCGCAGTCTCGATGGTCGGCCGTTTTCCATCACCGGATTCAAATCGACGGCGGACTGTATAACGATTGACTACGATCCGTCGACGGAGGCCACGGCGTTTGTTGTCGAACCCAAAGTGAACGTGGAGAGACTACAGAAGAATCTGCAGGGACGCCTCAGCTTGGCGCTGACGCATCCTGAGGGCGGTGCGATCACGATCTTGTTTGACGTGCTGCCCAAGTACACGATGGACCCGAAGTTGCTTACTGTTTTCGGAGCCGCGCCCGGCAAGCCAACGGTCAGGAAACTCAAAGTGCTCAGCAACTATGGCCAGGTTCCCGAAGTTGAGTCGATCTCGTCGATGGGCGAGACGATTGCCGTCAAGATGCTGGGCCAGAAGGAAATACCCAAAGGTTGCGAGCTTGAAGTGGAAATAACGCCGTTGGCTCCGGCCGTCGAGGGTAAGATCGTATTCGCTGAGACGTTTTCTCTCAACTTGAAAGGTGGCGAGCAGTTGTCGATCACCTGCAATGCCTACTATGCGACGCAACTGAGCAGACCGAAAGCAAAGGCAGAATCAGGGGCGACATAGAGATGCTCGCCGGATAGGAGGGTAACACAATTACGACAAAGCTCAAGGCCGCCACGGAGAGTACGCCGGAGACGTTACTTCACGTTGGAACGTGCGGCGGTAAGGCCAAGGCTGGGCCTGTTGATGAGCAGACGAGGCAGGAGCTCCAGGGGTGTTGTTTCGCGCTCGTGGGGAGCTTTCGGACGCGAGCCGTATAAGCGGTTGAGGTCGGTGTTTTTTTCACCAAGACCGATCGTTTTCCCAGTGGCGGATTCTCTGGGAAATTGCTATAAAATGATGGCTCGTTCGGATAGGATGGCGACGCCGACGGCGGATCTGCAGAAGACCTCGAGCGGTCGCGTACGGCGCAACCTGGCCTCGTTTGAAAGGAGTTGATATGGACATGGACGCAATTCTACAGAGGATCTATGTGTACCTGGCGACCTACTGGCTACAGGTAGTTGCCGCGATCGTCATCTTTGTTGTGGGGCGCTGGCTGGCCAAGGTGGTTTCAAGGCTGGTTGCGAGAGCTTTGACCAGAGCAAAAGTAGAACCGACCTTGACGAATTTCATCAAAAATCTGTGCCACATCTCGCTACTGACGTTTGTTATCATCGCTGCCTTGAAAAAGCTGGGAATACCGATGACTGAGATTACCGTCGTTGTCGGCGCTGCAGGTTTGGCTATTGGCTTTGCTTTGCAGGGTTCCTTGGCCAATTTCGCGGCGGGGATCATGTTGATTATTTTCAAGCCCTTCAAAGTGGGTGATTTCGTTGAACTCGCCGGCAAGAAAGGGACGGTCAAAGAGATTCAGATTTTCAACACGATTCTCAATTCGCCGGACAACGTGCGCGTGATTGTTCCGAATGGCCAGGTAACAGGCGGCAACATCATGAATTACACGGTCAACGGAACGCGGCGTGTGGATTTGGTGGTGGGCGTATCCTACGACGACGACCTGAAGAAAGCCAGGCAGGTCATTGAGCAGGTTCTTGCCGGCGAAAACCGAATTCTCGCAGACCCGCCGACGACCGTAGCCGTGTCTGAACTCGGCGACAGCAGCGTTAATTTCGTTGTTCGGCCTTGGGTCAAAGCGGCGGATTACTGGGACGTGTATTTCAACATCACTGAGGACGTCAAGCTCGCCCTCGACAAGAACGGTATCACGATACCGTATCCACAGCGCGATATTCACATGAAAGGAGGTGTTGCTTAGAGCCCAACAGGATTGGGATTGCGGAGGCGTGTATTGGTATTGGCTGCGCGCCGGGTGTGGCGTTGCAGGTATTTTGGAGCAGGTCAAAGATGAAAGGAGATGACGATGAAGAAGCTAATTCTGACAGTGCCTCTGCTGGCGGCGTTTGCTCTCTCAGGCTGCAGCAGTTGCGAATCCTACTACACGTGGAGGGATATGGGACCGGTGCCTGAGGGTATAGCGCGCAAGGCTTTTTGGTCCAAGGAATGCAGGTCCTGGGCGGCGCTGCTGAAGGGGCGCGCCGTTGCTTCGCCAGAGGTCGCGGCGGCAGGTGAGTTTGCCGTTGAGAGCGAGCCTTCTGCCGTCTCAAGGACGTACCCGTCGCGTGACGTTATTCAGCTCGAAAAGACGACGCCAAAGGACGTTCAGTTGGGCGCCGTTTTCGATTATTCAATCAAGGTCACCAATCTAACCGATATGCCCGTTGAGGATGTCGTGGTGATGGAGCGCATACCCAACGGCTTCAACTTCACCAGTGCCTCACCGGCGGCTACCAAGAATGGCAGCATGCTGGCGTGGGAGCTGGGCACTTTGGCGCCGAAGGCCGTTGAGGAAATTACGGTCTCCGGTTTTGCCACCAATGCGGGGAGCCTCACAAACCGTGCGACCGTCAGCTATGCGGTCCCGGCGCGCGCGGACGTGAGAGTCCTGCAGGCGGTGCTCCAGCTCGTCAAGACGGCACCGCCCGAAGTTTTCGTCTGTGAGGCCATCCCGGTCACGTTCGTGCTCACAAACGCCGGGAACGGGACGGCGGAGGATGTCAAAATTGTGGAGGCGCTGCCGGAAGGACTGCTGACGGAGGATGGCAAGCGTCAACTCACATTCGAGGTGGGCACCTTGGGACCCGGGCAGTCAAAGGAGTTTACAGCGAGCCTCAGGGCGACCAAGGCCGGCACGTACGAAACCCGGGCCGTTGCCACGTCATCTATTGGTCTCGAAGTGGAGTCCGAAGGAGCGCCGACGGCGATTCGCCAGCCGGTGCTGGCAATCAGTAATAGCGGTCCCGAGCGACAGTACATCGGGCGATCTGTGACCTATGAGATAACCGTCGTCAATACGGGCGATGGTGTAGCGAAGCATACGATTATCGAGGATACTATTCCGCCGGAAGTCACGTCCATAACGGCGTCGAATGGCGGCGTCGTTTCAGGGTCCAAGGTCACTTGGCAATTAGGTGCGATAGCGCCGAATGAGTACAAAACTGTGAGTATAAGCTATACGGCGCAGAACGCCCGTGAGCTCTCGCATTCCGCAACGGCGACAGCCTATTGCGCCGCGAAAGTATCGGCCACCGCTGAGACTTCCGTGGTTGGCGTTCCGGCGATACTTCTGGAGGTGATCGACGTCGGGGATCCGGTCGAGGTGGGTGGCCAGGGGACCTACGTCATTACGGCCACAAATCAGGGCTCCGCACCCGCCAGCAACATCCGGATTGTCTGTGTGCTGGAAGACAAAATGCAGTGTCTGTCGTTGAGCGGCGCCACTGCCGGTACGGCTGAGGGCGGCGTGATAACGTTTGCGCCATTGCCCAGCCTTGCTCCCAGGACGAAAGCGATCTGGCGAGTGGTGACGAGGGCAGAGACAGCGGGAGACGTACTATTCAAAGTCTCCATGACGATGGATGAGTTTGCTCGACCGATTGAGGAAACCGAATCCACGAATCTGTATAAGTGAGAATGACGGGGATATCGTGGCACGGCGCTCTGCGCGTCGTGCCACCGTGGGCGGAAAAGCGCCCCGCCATCCACGTGGGTGAACCGCAGCGAGTGCTACGGTTGCTCGCTGGGTTTGCATGAAAAACCTGGTTTCCCAAAACCGAACTGAACTTTATCTGCTGAAGATTGTATTGGTATTGAAGGCACGCCACGTTTGGCGTCGCGCGTTTTTCTCGATTGCGTTGAAATGAAAGGGGACTGCCATGCGTTACCGCGTACTAATTGTCGCGACATGTCTGGTGCTACTTGTTCAGACAGGCGTCGGAGACGAACTTCATCTGAAGAACGGGGACCGTCTGACCGGCAAGATTGTCCGGCTTGTGGACGGGAAGCTGCTCTTCAAGTCGGATGTCGCGGGCGATACGACGGTGGACCAGTCGAGTGTCGAGAGGCTCAACAGTGTTGACGCGATCGAGGTCAATCTCAAAGACGGTACGCGCTTGAACCAAAAAGTGCTGAGCGCCGGACCCGGTCGGTTTGCGGTTGAGGGCAGCGAGGCGCTGAAGGCTCAGGAATTTGCCATAGCTGATATCGTCTCGATAAATCCTCCGGCAAAACCTATACCGAAGTGGACGGGCGATATATCCGCCGGATTCGCTTCGACGCACGGCAACACAAAGACCGAGACGATCAGCGCCAGCGCCAACTTTATGAAACGCACGGAGAACGATCGTACGACGATCAACACGGATTATGCCCGCGGGGAACAGGAAGACCGGACGACCGGCCAAACGGAAACGATTGAGGACTGGTGGCGGGCAAAAGGCAAGTACGACTACTTCCTCAGCAAGAAGTTGTATGCCTATGTGGACGGCCGGTACGAAAAGGACGCGGTGGCTGAGTTGGATCGCCGAATGATTATCGGTGGCGGTGCCGGTTACCAATGGATCGAGACACCCGAGATGAACTTCTCAACGGAAGGCGGTTTGGCCTCTCTCTATGAAAAGTTTGATAATCAAACCGACAGCAACAGCGAGTTGTCTATCCAGCTTGGCTACCACTTCGACAAGAAGCTCACCAAAACAGTTAGTTTCACGAACGATCTGACCTACTATCCGAGCATCGACAAGTTCTCCGACTACTTTCTGACGTCGACGGCCGGGATCCGGGCGGACTTCACAGAGCGGATGTTTGCGACGTTCAAGGCGATCTTCAATTATGACGTCACGCCGGCCGTGGGCGCCCACAGCACCGACGTCAAGTACTTCCTGGGTGTTGGGTACAGGTTCTAACAAGGAATGAAGAAGCTGTTGAGACTACTGTGGCTCGTCTTATTGGCGCTTGGGCTTGTCACTGTTATTGCCGTGCTCGCCGTCGGGCTCTTTGCCAATCGTGCATTGAAGGTGGCCGTTGAGTCGGCGGGCGCCAGGGCTTTGAACGTGGGGGTGAGTGTAGGCGGCGCGGACTTCGGCACGGGAGCCGGGAAAGGTATTGGCGAGGGTGTCATGAAAGGCGCCGCGGATATCGGCAAGGGAATTTCGGAAGGGATGAAGGCTCTGTTGGGGCAAAAGAAGAAAGAAGATTAGATTGGTCGTCCGAGGCAAGCGAAGGAGGTGTCTATGGAGCGTCGAGATTTCCTGAAGCGGGCGCTTGGTGTAGGAGCGTCATTATGGCTGTCGGGCGTTGGTTCGGCAACCGAAAAGGCCCGCAAAAGACCCAATATTGTCCTGATCGTACTGGACGAGCTTGGCTACTACGAGCTGTCCTGTATGGGGCATCGTTTGCTTGAGACTCCGAACATTGATCGCCTCGCCAAGGAGGGGATGCGGTTCGCGCAGATGCTTGCCGGCGGACCGGTCTGTGCGCCCACGCGCTGCTGCCTTATGACAGGTAAGCACTTAGGGCATGCGTCCGTTCGTCGCAATCCCGGTCACGAGGCTCTGCGCGCCGAAGAGGTCACCGTCGCCGACGTACTTGGGAAAGCGGGCTACGCCACCGGCGGTTTCGGCAAGTGGGGTTGCGGCGGACGCGGGACGACAGGCGTCCCTGAAAAGCACGGCTTCGATGTTTTCTTCGGCTACTACGACCAGGTCCATGCCCATACCTTCTTCCCCGCCTATTTGGTCAGAAATAGTCAAGAGGTGCTGTTGAAAGGGAATACCGGTGCCCTGTACGAGGGCGAAACCTTCTCGCACCATCTGATCTTTGAGGAAGCGAAAAAATCCATTCGCGATAATAGAGATCGTCCCTTCTTCTGCTATTGTCCCTGGACGCCGCCTCATGGAGCGTGGGGCCTGCCCGAGGACGACCCTTCATGGCAAAAATATAAAGGGAAACAATGGGATGCCGGCTACAGCATCAAGAAGGATGAGGCACAGCGATATGCCGCGATGGTCCACATGGTAGATCGACAGATTGGCCAGATTGTGGATCTGCTTGAAGAGTTGAAGATCGAAAACAATACGATCATCATGGTCAGCGGCGATAACGGCGGCAATACGTACTTCAAGAACGAGACACATCCCCACGGCTTCTTCGGTCCGAACGTTGATCCCAGGACCGGAGAGGTATTCAGAGGTCGAAAGGGCCTGCTCTACGAGGGCGGCCTGCGCGTTCCATTTATCGTCCGCTGGCCGGGCAAGGTCCGAGCGGGCGCGGTCAGCGACCACCTCGGTTATTTCCCGGATATTCTGCCGACGCTTGCGGAGCTGGCGGGGGTGGACTGTCCGCCGGATGTCGATGGAATTTCCATCGTTCCGACGCTTCTTGGCGAGAAAGACGCCGGACACCCACAGAAGAACCACAAATATCTCTACTGGGAATTCAGCGGCCAGACCGCGGTTCGCTGTGGGAACTGGAAGGCCTACAAACCCAGAAAAGGGGATTGGGAGCTGTACGACCTCAGCCGAGACATCGAAGAGAAACAGGATGTGGCAGCCCAGAATCCAGCCAGGCTGAACGAGTTGAAACAATACGCTGTCGAGGCCCATGAACCGCACGTTCCGGGAGACATTCTGGATATGGAACTGTGCATGAAGGACCATCAGAAGGCGAAGAATCCCAAGCCGTGGGAGCAGCGTCGCCGATAGATGGCCAGCGAGCCTCTGGCATGGTTCGCATTTCCTCCGTCGGCATCTATAGAAAGCACACTATTGGCGCTGCCATCCGATCCACATATAATCGTGCAGTCTATTAATTTCTTTATCTCGCCGGCGGGCGAGGTTGTCGATGAGTAGCGATTTGGGAAAGGAGAAAGGATCATGAGGACCGTTTTGCTATTTGTTGTTTGCTTATTGGTGATTCTATCTGGCAGCGCAACTCAGCAGGCGACAGAGAAAGCGGAGAAAAAACCTGAGGTGCGCCAATATGTCCAGACGGACACCGGTCGCTGGCTTATTCATGATGTGAATCGGCCTGCACCGCTGGTGATAGCGCCCGGCAGGGCGAGCACGCCGGATGAGTCCGGAAAGGCTCCTGATGATGCGATCGTCGTGTTCGATGGGAAGGATTTGTCGCAATGGACGGATACGAAAGGCAATCCGTCGAAATGGATCGTGAAGGACGGCTATATGGAGTGTGTGAAAGACTCTGGCTACATTCAAAGCAAGCGTAAGTTCGGCTCGTGCCAGTTGCACGTCGAGTTTGCCACGCCTGCGGTGGTCAAGGGTAATGGCCAGGAGCGGGGCAACAGCGGCGTTTTTCTGATGGCTACCTATGAGGTTCAGGTTCTTGATTCCTACAACAATTCAACGTATCCCGACGGCCAGTGCGCGGCGCTCTACGGCAGGGCTGTTCCTCTCGTCAACGCCTGCCGGAAACCGGGCGAATGGCAGTCGTACGACATCGTTTTCCATCGTCCGATTTTCAAAGGCAAAAAGGTTGCCAGAAAGGCCACATTCACCGTTTTTCATAACGGCGTGCTCGTCCACGATCATGTCGAGCTCCAGGGCGGTACCGGCTGGCGTGGCAAGCACGCGATATCCGACTATGAACTCGTGAGCTTGCCCCTTAGGGGCGAGCCGACGCAAAGGACAGGCTATGACGCTGATTCTACTATCGTTTTTGACCATTGGGCCCAAAGTTTGAGCTCGTTTAGGGTTGACAGGGTATCGAGTTGGAGGTATAATGAGCCATTTGGTGCACTAGGGCTCCGGGCACACCAAACGGACGGGGCAGGGCTGGCCTCGTAGCTCTAAGAGCCGGTGATGGAAAGTTGGTCACTCCAGAAAAGGAGCATTATGATGGGTAAACAAAAAGCCTTCACATTGATCGAACTTCTCGTTGTCATCGCCATTATTGCCGTATTATTGGCGATTTTGCTGCCGGCCATCAACCGGGTTAAGGAGCAGGGCAAGCGTGCGGTTTGTCTGAACCATCTGAAGCAGTTGAGTTTGGCGTGGATTATGTACGCCGATGAGAACGACGACGTTCTCGTCAACGGTGCCATAGGGTACAGCAATAGCAATCAGTCCTGGGGCGACCACCGGAACGAGCTGGCTTGGGTCGACGGGTACAGCAACACGGACACGGAAGTCC
>SMTZ1_10003301_pt1 | contig 19927 bp, 14 predicted proteins | sample DeeMarSWOR136_30_FD_25667 | JGI IMG/M metagenome (IMG submission 25667) | reverse complement strand
GAAAATGAAACTGGGTGCCAATCCACCGTTCAGGTAGCCGAGGAAATCTTTTCGGTGACCGTATTATTGTTGCTGTCTCTCTTCCCAAACTAACAGACTCTTGAAGGAGAAATGATCATGAAAACGAAAAGAAACACAGCCCTGATAGCTCTCATTGCTCTGACTGCTATGCTGTTCATTACAACCGGTTGGAAAGTAATGGCGGATATTGTGCCGTCACCTGTTCTCGTACCGGGCGGACTCTACATTGGGATCAATGAACCGCCAAATACATATGCTTTCACCAAGACTGTTATCCCAACGGACGCCATGGGCAATACGATTACCAGCATTTACAGGTGTGACAACGGAGATCCCACCCTTGGAAATCCGGATTTCGCAGAAGTTGATCATCAGACGGATTTCGTTGGGCACATGGTTAGAATCGGACCCAAAACGTGGGAGGGTACCGCCGTAAGCTGCGGAACGAAGAAGGTCGAAGGCCAGCCAAAACCCGAAATCGTATGGATCATGGTTTGGGTTGGAACGACCACGTTAAGTGACGGCGGTAATACCGATGTGAGCGAAGGCATGGTGGCGCTCTACATGGCAGAGCAGGATGCCGACGGAGATGGATTCCCGGACGAAGGTCAGGAACCGGTTTGGTGCGGCCCCCACACGAATGTGGCCAGGCGATTACCAATAGTCGCGCCTTGCGTCCCACCACCCCCGCCTGAAGGTGGGTAGGCCGTAAGGTCGGATAGTGATATGTGCATTGGTACCGGCAAGGCTATAGAATCCGAACTTTCTGGTCTGGCTTGATCTATAATGTTCGCATCTACAATCGGGCTGTCTTACCTTGAGAGCGGTACTGTTGCGACATAAAGAGCTACCAGCTTGATTGAGTTGTTAGCTCTTTTTATTTAGCACCGTTCATTTAAGACTCTGACGCCCGATAAAATTTTTCACATTTTGTCGTTGGCCTAAAAATTGACATTTATTCGGACTCGATTTGAAAAAACAGGCTGGCGTGGAGACAAAACGGTGTCACGAAGTCACTTGGTCTTGGCGGTGATATTTAGCCCCTGAATGAAGGGACTTTGAGTAAGTTTTGTCACTCTTTAAAAATCTTCAATTTGTACGAACTGGAAAAACTCGCCTGGCACACAGTTAACGAACGGTTCTAAATCTATGGTATCTCGTCGAGCCAATAGCACACGAATCTTCTCAGATCGCTGATATCTATCATACCATTATAATCAAGGTCGCACGCAGGGTTCCAATTGGGCGAAGGCGAATCGTCGCTAAACCATGCCATTGATATCATGGCATAATCATTGAAGTTAATAATGCCATCACCTGAAAAATCAGATGGTCCAGCCAACAAGGTCGCTTCAGGATTAATTAGCACACTCATCGAGGAAGGCGATCCTTGGTTATTGACCATCATGATACTACCAGGCATAAACCCAACCTCCCTAGAAATATCAAAGATGCCAGTAGATTCCGCACCAACTGTGGTGTTGGCGATTCTGACAGTATTGGTGCCATCAGGTTCCATCTGCCATATCTCACCTTCTGTGGAATCTTCATTAATAAAAATGAGTCCGTTAGGATAAATGTTACCACTGAGTGTAGTAGCGTCAGTCCAGTCAACATTGTCTGGGTTATGAAAATTTTCGTGGTAATAAGGAATTTAGTGTGTGACTTTGGGCTTTTCATAGATGGATGTGTTCAAAAACCAAAGGCCGACATTCCTTCATACTGCCAGTCCTTGACTGGGCCAGTATTTAAAAAGATGTAAAAAGAATAGAAAAACTCTGATAAACTTTGCAATATATTATACGAGTAAGGTTCAAAAATTGGGCTGTAAGATTCTGTGTTCGAAATCCTAAAGCTTTTTATAAGGAATGAGGATCAATGGTACGAATCAGTAAACAGGTTTGGTTGCTTAGTTGCTTGATTGCAGTATGGCCCCTCATGGGATTGGCAAACGCAATAGAGCCGCAGACATCAAAAAACACTCGGTATGAAATCGCCTATGCGACATATCTCGGCGGCGTTGAAAACGAATTTGCAGAACATCGTCCCTGGCTTGGGCCTGAGGGTGCCCTTGTTCTGACAGGCGTGAGTTCCTCACCCGACTTCCCAACGACTTTGGGCGCGGTTCAACGAGTTCTCAAAGGAAAGAACGATGGTTTTATAGCAAAGCTTTCTTCAAACGGCAAGAGCTTCGCCTTCTCCGGACTTTTAGGGGGCACTGGCGGTGAGTTTTTCCTGATGCCCACGCCGGACAGCGAAGGCAATATATTTATTGTGGGGCAAACTAGTTCTTTGGACTTCCCGATAACACCTGATGCTCTGCAAATAGCTTCTCGGAGTGCAAAGCGGAGCCGGAACGGGGATGGTGTGGTTGCGGTTCTTAGTCCTGATGGCTCGAAAGTGGTGTATGCAACATTCCTCGGTAGTAGCGGAGAAGACCTGATTCGTAGTGTCGCTACAGGTCCATATGGTGAGGTCTATCTCGTTGGTAGCACCTCTTCGCGTGACTTTCCCGTGACATCCAATGCCGTCCGACCGAATTAGCCGGGAGTGCCGACGCCTTCATTGTGAAGCTTGTACCTACAAGGCATTGACGCAGGGCATGTAAAAAACCAGTGAACCTATCGAGCTGGCCATCGAGAAATCAGATGGTCGTTCCCAAGCACCATTTCATGGTTTGGTCCGCCGCGTTTTTCCATAGCAGCTTTCCATCATGGGTGGCTAAGCAGCAAAGAAAACCATCGTCGCTGACGACAAAGACTCGATTTTTCCAGACTGCCGGCGCAAAGCGTAACGGACCGTCCGTGATGTATGCCCATTTCTCGTGATCGTTCCCTGCGTCGAGCGCGTGGACCGCACAGTCGGATGAACTCCTATAAAAGACCAGATCCCCTGAAACGACCGGCTAAAAGGTCAGATCGAAAGGCATTCGTGTATCTCTCCCGGACCACGCTGGCTGTGGGGGCTGTCGGCTTTTTTGCGCCAATCGATCTTCAGCCGGGCCGGCAGGTGATCAGTTGTGTAGCCGTTCCGTGCTGCATCGGCACTGTACATGGGCCAATCAGAAGCCTTCAGGTCTCGGACCATCAACACCGACGGGAGCAGTAAAAAACTCCCATACTGATGATGTTCGTGTATATTTTTTCATGGATTCATGGTCTTTCTTACTTGGCGAAAACCATGCCAGCGAGGCCTTGCAGATCGAATGTTCGTTTCGTTGTACGTTTTCTGCCATTGTGCTGGACCGTGACTTCGATAGTGGGATTGTCGCTTGACATGAAATGCGCCTGTAGGAAGTATCCACTGGCCCGAATATTTCCGACGAGCTTGCCGTTGATCGTTACCGTCGCACCCGGCTGCACCAGTCCTCGGACGCCGATATTTCGCGGGCCGGCCGGCACGAATGTCCCTTCAGGTGGCGAAGTCTGGACGATCAGCAGAGGCTCGGTCGAAAGATCTTCAATCTCGTGTGCGATCGCCTGACGTGTATCGAGCATAATACCTGGATCTCGGGTGTATTCGTAGAACGACGATACCACCCGGCGACAGAGTTCCAGAGGCCGCTGACGTGGATTCAACCATGAGGCTTCTTTGTCGATCTTTTGCTTGATCCTGGAAAGCTCGCTTTCAAGCACCCACAAATATTCGTAATCCTGCAGGCCGTCGCGCATCGCGCTGAAACGCAAGGATCCGAGCAGCTTGTCCGTGCCGGGATATGCAATCGCCCGATCGCCCAGCGGAAGACCTTTGCTGATCGCTTCCTGAGTGTATGGATCGTCTCCTGCGAAGTGGTTCAGTCCCCAGTGAAGATATCCGTCCAGATCGAAGAGATAATTGATCCAGTGAAGCACCCGGACCTTCAACAGCGATTGGTCCAGGAAACGATTGGGGTAGCGTCCCACCGGATGGCAGCAGGTGTAAAACCACAGTTCCGCTCCTTCGCGCCTGACTTGATCGAATTGCTCGTACCACAAATTAAGGTGGCTCAACTTAGGAACATAAACATCCAACTTACCGAGGAACTCGGCTTCGACCGCCTCGATACATCGAACGCTCGGCGCGATTTTGTGCACGCGCTCGACCATCGCGGCGTAACTTTCTTCGTGGTGTATGAACGGCTCATCCGAAATGCTGACGAGAAATCGGTCTCGCCAATCCCGGCGACGAATGACTTTCTCCCATTCCTCCAGACGTCGCAAGCTGGACTCATTCGGCACAATCCGACTGCTCGGATCCGTGAGATTCACTGTTCGCCTTCCCACCGAATGCAGGTGTATCCGTCTGAGGCCGGTCTTGAAGGCCACTTCCGCATAGCGCTCAAGCCGACTTGTATCGTAGGTGTAATTTCGTTGATCGCCGGCGACTTCCTGTATCAATCCGATCGAGGTTTGAATGTCGGTCTGGCGGTGTTCGACAAGGAATTCACAGAACCGCCCGAGCAAGTTCCAGTATTGTTCGCTATATGGCTCGACGTCTTCAAAACCAAGACCTGGAAATCTCCACCAGTTTATGACCGACAAATGACGCTGCTTCGGGACTGCGAAGTTCCAGACATGCAACATCACAGGTATCTCGAAAGAATCGTTAGGTGCCCTCACCTGTAACATACCGCTATAGTCGCCCGGTCGTGCACTATCGGGAATGTGAATCTCCATCCAGAGTGGCTGGCTCCGATTAGCTTTGACGGAAATGCTCGCGTCTTGCCAAAATGGATCGGGAACACTTGCAGGTGCTTTTACTACGAGTTCGTCGTCCGGAATACCCGCCGTGTTACGATTGATGTCAATATATCGCACCCACTGTAGTTTGACAGCAGAGGCAGGAATAACCTCATAAAGTTCCGAATGTTTCAGATCGGTGATATGTGCTGACACTACATCAATGTCCCTGAGCGATCTGAAGACAGCCTGGGAACTGATAATTTCATTGCGGGCTCCGGATGCGCGCAGCACGTGTTTGCTGCTGGTCGGTGGTGTGTCCGATCGCATCACCTTGTTCAGGGCATTACTCGGCCAAAGCACTGTTTTATCGATTTCCTGCGCAAACACTAGGCTTGAAAAGAGCATGATGACTAAGAGTAAATATCCGGCTGTATTTTGTGCGGTTCTCATAATTAGTTCCTAAATCCGAAGCGGCAAACTTCAAATCACGCTGATGCCTCAACGAGAATTCCCGACAACAGGGATTTTAGATACGCCTTTTAATGCGCCTTCCACTATAACCTGACCAAGCGTTTCTCCGTAGAAACTCACACTGGCTTCATAGCCGCCATTTTTATACTCTTCGGCAGAGAGAATGTAGCTGATCCATTCGTTTGCCAGTCCACCAATAACAATATGCTGGATATCGGTAATCTGACGCGACTGCAATTTGACAGACTTCCCCAACTTTGCCGTCATCTCACCGGGAATCCCAACGATGAGCAGATTACCCAATCTCAGGGAACTGCTTACAGTCGTTTTTGGAGTCATGAGCGAGAGGACTTTCTCCATTATCTCTTCGCTGAGTCCGTATTCCGAACCGCCGGTCTTCATGAAATCAGGGTGCCAGGTGCATTTGGGCAGAGTAATCTCCTCAGCGTGATAGGAAAAGTCAGAGGAGGGAAGGGATTTGATTTTCTGCCACTCTCTGTAAACGATAATGCCCAGTTCGCGGCCATAGCACTCTGCTCTTTCCCAGTTTCCACCTGATTCCTTCCGAGGAACCGGCGATTGATCCCCTTGTGCACCATTGTAGTACATAGCGGTGACGCCATGGCCGATGAGGGCCTCGATGGTGCGTTGCAGATGACCGGGCCATCCGCCGGAGAACATCATATCATCCGATCCCATGAAAGTCGGATGGGCAGTCCAATTGACAAGCACAGCCAACGGTTGACCGGCTACCTTGTCAATACGTGTGACGGTCAAGTCCGCATCACAGATTGTATTGTCTTGACGTCGATTGCGGTTCCAGTCGTGTAGCTGGATAGTGTGTGTCTTTACTGCAACGGCAACCAGATCCTTGTCGGCTTCGGTGATGGCCTGAGCGAGGCGTGCGATGGTCAAGTCATACAGTTCCTTATGGAAAAAGCCGATTTGTGGAATCTTTAAGATGTTTCTGGGATTGAGGGAAGTCATATCAATGCTGGTGTGGGAGTGGCTGGGCAGAAGCATGATCTGATCGCTTTTCCAGCCGGCATCAGCGAGGGATTCGATCAGGGCGGATTTGAAGCCGTGCGGAAAGGCCAGGACGTCAGCCGTGACCAGAGCAAACCGCTTGGCGCCGTCGGATATGACAATGCATTTGGTAAAGATGCGATCATGTACACCAACGGCGGGTTTGCTCATTCGGGCACCGTAACCACCGAGCGGTGCTTTCAGCTCCATCGGCGGTGTGAGGTCTACCCTGGCAACGCCCGCTCTTAGTGGGGTAGCGGCTGCCTGAGGTGAAGTAGCCATAAGGCCGACGATGAACATGGGAAAAATTGTGATGACCAGGAGTAAATTGGATTTCAAGAAACGATATCTTTCAATATTCATGGAAATCATGTTGACTACCTCTTTTTCACTTGCACCTGTTCAGCTACACCGCTGAGCCTAATTTCCAATCTGATATCAAATCTGTCTTGAAATTTCAACCTTCTCGGTAGCCTCACACAAGATTCGTGTACTGTTGCTACCATTCAAACAGTATTTGTTGTTAACGCATTTCTGTGTTACGATGTACAATGAGCAGCAACCTCTGGGATGTTGCAGGATGATCTCCTCAGAGACTGGATGTGATATTGTGTTTACCTCGTGGAAAAGAGGAAAGGACATGTGACAAATCGAGGGAAATGGAAGAAGACCATGAGTGTAAATCTTAACCGACGCCAATTTCTTAGACATGTCGCAGGGACCACTACTACTGTGATAGGACTCCCGTATATTAAGCTTTCAACTGCGCACAGCCAGGCAGATAATGTCAAACCGAGCAACCGGATTGTGATGGGATTCATTGGTTTGGGTATCCAGGGAACCGGATTGATGCGAGCCTTCTTAGGCCATGAGGATGTTCAAGTCGTCGCCGTCTGCGACGTTAGCGAAAGCCAGCGTCAGAAAGCCAAGCGTATTGTAGACGAACATTATGGCAACAATGCTTGTATCACCTATAACGACTTCCGCGAGGTCTGTTGGCGAGAGGACATTGATGTGGTCTGTGTTGCCACACCCGATCACTGGCATATCCCTGTTTCGCTCCAAGCCGCTCGGGCCGGCAAGGACATGTATACGGAAAAGGCACTTGGCTTAAGCCTGGCTTGGGACACGGCTCTTCGGGAAGCTTGTCACAGATACGGCAGGATTTTCCAATGGGGTACACAGCAGCGGTCCGATCGGAATTTTCGTTACGGCTGCGAATTAGTCCGGAACGGCCGTATCGGCAAATTGCACACTATCCTGGTGGGCGTTCCTCATGACTTCACTTTTCCTAATCAGCCGACACAACCTGTGCCCGAGGGGCTTGATTATGATATGTGGCTGGGTCCTGCGCCGTGGGCGCCATACACTTATCAACGTTGCCGTCCGTGGACGAAGGAAGAGAGCTACTCGATCTGGTACCATATATCCGATTATTGCCTTGGGGGTATCGGTGGCTTTTGGGGGGTTCATCATGTGGATATCGCCCAATGGGGCCACGGTACCGACGAGACTGGCCCGATTCAAATCGAAGGAACTGCCGTATTTCCAGAAGATGGATTGGCAGATTGCGCCACCAGTTGGAAAGTCTATCATAAATACGCTGATGGTGTGACCATGGTCTATATGGACAATAAGCAACACAAGCAGGGCGTGACCTTCCAGGGAACCGAAGGTTGGGTGCATGTGAATCGTCGCGGTATTTGGGCCGAGCCGGAATCTTTACTGACATCGGTTATCGGCAAGGATGAGATTCATCTCATCGAAAGCAAGGGCCACCAGCGGAATTTTCTCGATGCCGTCAAAACAAGAGAAAGTACAATTTGCCCAATCGATGTTGCTGTTCGTACAGATACGATTTGTCATCTAACGGATATTTGTACTCGACTGCGTCGAAAGCTGCAGTGGGATCCGGAAAAAGAGGATTTTATAAACGATTCTGAAGCCAGCCGGATGTTAACACGGGTCATGCGATCTCCCTGGCGCTTTTAGCTTAAACTGGTGCCCCAACAGATCTCCCTTGGGAATAGTAATAATTAGTCCGAAAGGGACAGTATGTCATCCATCTCTCATCTAATCTGTATCTCTCTAATACTGATGCTCACTTCAATCAGCAGCATAGCCCACCCGGCGCAAGAGCTTGTGACTTTAACAATGACCGAGAGAGCTGGAGTCAATCGTCATGCAGAATGGATCACAATCGGTGCGCCCCTTCCAAAAGGCGAAATAAGGTCAACAGATGAACTCTGCGTTCTGCAAAATGGCCAGGTCATCGCCGCAGAGATACTGCCAGTTAACAAATGGTGGGACGATGGGAGTCTTCGGTGGATTCATCTGATTTTTCAAAGTCATTGCCCAGCCAACGGCAAAACGTCTATCGTCCTCGCCACGGGAACTGAGGCTGCCGCTCCAAAGCAGACGGTGAAGGTCATAGAAAGGAACGACCGCTTTCTCGTGGATACGGGCGCGATTGATTTTGAGGTGCGAAAGAGAAGTTTCAACATTATTGATACGGCGAGGATCCGGGATAAGCGGATCATTGAGACGCATGGACGTGGTTTATGCGTTACGGTTGAAGGTGAGGAATACTGTGCTGCGCTGGATCCCAATGCAACAGTGATCCTGGAAGAAAAGGGACCTTTATATGCCGTACTTCGCGCGACGGGTTCGTTACGAAACATCAGGCACGAGAAGAAATTTGACTTTGATTGCCGCCTCTACGCCTATGCAGGCAGTGCCGAAGTCAGATTGGTCGTATCTCTTGTCAATCGTCAGGGCAAGGATGCAGACTTTATACCACTCAGCGCGTTTTTGCTGGAACTACCTACGACGATTACCACGGGCAAATGCTTATTCGGAGCAGAGGACGGAGGGATAAAGACCGGTAACCTTTCTGGTGACGCGGAAGCTTATATCTACCAAGTGTCATCGAGTGAGCATATCTTCGGTGGCGCCGTTAAAGGCAAAGGATCAGGCAAGCAGACAAAACCAAGCAATGTCGGGTGGGGATACCTTTCGGATGCAAAGAAGGGAATAGGCGTCGGAGTTAGATGGTTTTGGCAATTACATCCCAAGTCTATCGAGTTGACCGGCGATGGAATCGTTCGGATAGGCCTTTATCCAGCACGACACAACAAACCTTTGAAAATTTACACGGGCGTGGCCCGGACACATGAGGTGCGACTCTGTTTTGACTCTGGCAACGCTGACGCTGACAAGCTGAAGGGCACGTTTGCGGGGCTCCAACAACCACTAAGGCCCTTTGCGCCGCCAAAATGGTACTGTCGGGATACACAGGCCTTGGGGGACTATTGCGAGGCAAGTGGGCCTGAGCTTTATGGGCCTTTTGCTGAAAAAGTGGCGAAGTTCGATGAGGCATTTGAGTCGGCCAACCGTAGATGTCAGGCATTTCGCGACTCGAGAACAATCAAGGGAGTCGAAACGGATTCCTACGGATTTCTTGGATTTGGTGACGGTGTCCACCATGTTTGGACGGCCGGTGTTAGCGTGCCCGAAAATATCGCCTGGGACGGCAATTACTATGGTTATCCTCACATGATGTGCATCCAGTTCCTACGGACCGGCAATCCCGAATATTTTGACAACTTTGAAGTTCATGCTTTTCATGTTATGGATGTTCACACGGTGCATTGTAGCGAAAAAACTCATTTGATGGGCGGCTGTCGCTATTGTCCGCCGACCGACCACGTACGCGTCGATCCAACGGATTGGAATGACTACAGAACAGCAAAAGTGTATGTGTCGAATTTATTCAACCACCATAAAATCGCCGGCGTGATCGAGCGCTGGTACTTCCTGAGAGATCATCGTTCGCTGGATGTGGCGAATACGGTTTTGGATTATTGCTATCGATGGACCTACGGGGATAACGATTACGGGCAGCCTCGAGGCCCGGGGATGATAATGGACTTCTGTTATCAGGGCTACATGCTCACGGGTGATGGAAAATGGATCGAGCGTGCCTCCAACGTGCTCCGCGTTCACAAAGGCAAAGATCTTAAGCTCAGCTTCCAGGCGGGTATTTTCCTTGAGGGGATGCGTCGATACTACGAGATGTCCGGCGATGAGGAGGCGCTGGCTTATATCAAGGCTTCCATCGACCGTCTCATCGACACGGGCAAGAAAGGCGGCGTAACAGCCCAGGCCCATAGCTTTGTGTATCTAAGGACCGGAGAAAGAAAATATCTCGATGCGGCTTTAGATAATTTGCCCCAGAGTAGCCAATTTGGCAATCCTTGGAAACAATTTGCATTAAGCATGCGCAATGCCGCGATGTGTATCGGCGATCTGCACCGTGTGGCAGAAACAGATTGATAGGAGAGAGCGAAAAGGAATCGAACTATGATAAAACTTGTTGAATGCCTTTATTCTTCCAAACAAAGGAAATATACCCCGATCGTATTGTTTTGTTTACTTCCATTGACTGTGATATTTAGTTCCTCAGAATATGCAGCAGAAAAGGACGAAATGACTTTGCGGCTGGGTGGATGTGGGGGTGTCTATTTTTACGCTCCAGCCGGTGAGTTGTGGGTTGAGGTGGAAAAGCAGGATCTCAATATTCGCAGAAACAAGACCCATTTACGTGCTCTACTCTTCGCGCCGGATCGGAGCGTCGTCGATGAGGCATGGATTGGCGATGACGGACGGGCAATGAGAACTGGCCCGGGACCGGTACAACGGGTGCTCCTACGGACAAATGTCGAGCGCCCCGGGGTGTATGGATTGAATATTACCGTGACTGAAGATCGCTATGGTGAGAATGTTTCCTGGGGATTTAAGAGCAATTGTGGGAAATATCTGGTTGAGACATCAAGAGGGCACAAGGACGCACGCCACGAGGAGCCGATTGTCTTGCGAAATGCCGGGCGACAAGGAGATGTCGGATTTATGCCGGGAATCAAGCCATTTTCTATTGAGGTAAGCGGTTTGGCCAAAGGTATTAAAGAAGTACCTTTCTATGACGATGGCGGCAGGAAGATAATAACGCTCGCCGTATCGCCGGAGAGAAAGACACAACATGAGTTTCCCGCCGACAAATCACGCAAAGGAAAGTTATGGCGATTACGTTTGAATGATGCTCAGGCCGTAATCAATATTGACGGTGTAACTCGATGGCAAAGAGGTGAGCCCTGGGAGAATCTTTCTTTGTGGACGCCGGATCTATCTTCATGGTTTCCCTTCCATGAAAACCGGTGGTTGCTGACGCCCTACAGCCGGAACATTTATGCCGATGTCGGAAGCGAGGGTACAGTCAACTTTACCGTACACAACAACTCTCCGGGGCCGAAGCGAGTGAAATTATCCCTGGAATTCGACGATGATGCCGTGTGGTCGGCTACGTTGTCCAGAACTGAAGTCGAACTCAAGGCAAACTCCTCCGTGCAGGTGCCTCTTGAATACAGAGTGCCTTCGAAGGGTACTGAGTGGAAATGTTATGTCCGAGCCTCGGTTCTCGATGAAACCGGATTTTCGACATGGTCATCCATGACCCTGCGCCGTGGAATCGCCCCGGCGTTGCCACCCGTGAAGATCCCTCTCAAGCTTGAGCCATACCGACACGAAAATGAGCAGTTCGGGTATTTGCCTGAGTATCCTCTGGACAATCAGATGTATTTCGATATGGAAAACCGGCCTTTCGTCATCTCCAGCGACGGTGTGTTTTATCTGCGCAGCGGGGCCTGGATGGAAACTACGAAGGCATATCGTTCCGATGCTGGCCGGATCATCCCAGTCAGACCGGTCGGGACCAAGATTGCTTTCGATCAAGACAATGATGTTTATTTGTTGGGACGAGATAGTAGCGCGACCGTTCTTTTGCACTCCGCCGATCACGGTGCAACTTTCACCGCATGGCCTGTTCCCGGTTCGGGCAGTTTCGATATCGAGCAATTTTCCGGACATAACATTATAGACGGACCACCTCCCCTGGTGCGTTTCCATCAGACGGCGAGAGATCCTAAATTGATATGGCGCCGCATCAACGATCTCGATCTAATACTGCCGGCCAAGAAACCTGATGGCTCGATCGTCATGGGCGATCCCATTGCTGTCTCGAAAAAGTGCATCGGTCTTTCTGCTCATTCCGGCATACCCTCTACAATCGTATCGCGCGGAGATAAGGTTCACATCACCTGGGGCGAAGCGACGCCCCCACAGGTTAAAATGCCGGGCGTACCGACGTATGTGGCGACTTATAATCGCTCAACTGGAGAACTCGGTTGGCCTGCACTTGTTGGATATGGTCCCCCGGCGAATGATGTACATAATTCACCCTGCATAATTATCGACAGTGAAGGCTATCTTCACGTCTTGATCGGCACCCACGGACGTACCTTCAAGTATGTACGGTCGTTACTACCCAACAGCGCGAGCGACGGCTGGACAAAGGCTGAGGAAATCGGAGCAGGCCTCCGCCAAACCTATGTAGGAATGGTCTGTGATCATAATAATACATTGCACCTGGTGTTCCGACTATGGTTGAACGACAACAGATACTTCCCTGCAGGTTATTACGCCAATCTTGCATATATGAGCAAGCATTCGGCAGAGAAATGGTCCAATGCATTGCCTTTGGTTATCGCGCCGTTCTCGGAGTATAGTATTTTCTACCATCGATTAACCATTGACCGGGAGGGTACTCTGTTTCTTTCTTACGATTACTGGTCGACGTTTTGGTACTATCGCACTGATCACCGTGGGAATCGTCGATCGCTCTTGATGTCGCAGGACGGCGGCAACACCTGGAACCTCGTACCCTCAAGCGAATTTATGCAACGAAGATGACTTCAACGATCGCAAAGACTTTTACGAGGACTCTTAGTAGATAGAATAGTCACTTTCGAATCTTGCTGAGTCTGAAACAAACCAGAAAAAGCCGAAGAGTGGCGAGCAAAACTGTTACAAATTGAAGGTATTGAAAGGTGACACAACAGACTCAAAGTCCTCTCTTTCAGAGGCTGGAAAAAAGCCGTGAAGACCAAGGGACATCGTGTATCCATTTTGTCACTACAAACCCCAATTTTTCCAAATCGAGTCCGAATATATGTCATTTATTAGACCAATGAGGCATTTTGAAAAAAATTATCGGGCGTCAAAGTATTCAACGGACGGGTCTACATATAGAGAGCTGGTAAACAACAGGGGCCCGCACCTCAGATTGGTACGAACCCCTCAAAAAACAACTTTCTTTTCTAGCGACATTACCACTTTTACGATTGCGATTACGGCTGACACAAACGGATGTCATCAATATACATCGTTCCCGAACCGCCAACTACTGCCATGCCGGCTTTGCTGCCCAGGCCAATCGCGATCTTGTCCACGTCGGTCAGGTTGATGCCTAAATCGGCAAAGCCTTGGAGCGGGATCACCCACTGCGCCCAAGCGCGAATCTGTGCAATGCCAGCATCCTCGTGGGCCACGACGGCAGGCGCGCCGGCGGTGTTGGAGACCGCTACGTACAGCGGTTCCGCTGTGTTGTCTGAATCGCCCCTGAGCCATAGCGACAGTTCCGCGACAAATGCTTGTGTCCAGTCTCGTGGTGCTGTCAGTGCTAATGACGCCTCTGAGTTTGTCACGCCTGCTTCGTTGGTGTACAGGAGCGGCATCGATTGGGAGCCGCCACGCACAATCGTCGGCTCGGCATACGGGGGCATCAAGTAGCCGACCTGTGCGCCGTTGTCGGCGACGCCGAAACCGTCGATCCAGGTCTGCCAGATCGCTTCACCCGCCGTATCGTCATCGGTGTAGCCCTCAAAATCATCCACGAGCAGAAAAGCACCCGTCGTGAAGAGCCAGAGGGGGCCTTTGGACGTATTGCCTTGACCATCGACTTCGTCCACGCGCCAGTAGTAACTCGTGTCGGCGTCGAGCAACCCGGGGTCGTAGCTCTCAGCGCCCAGCGTCTTTGGCCCTTTGTACTCGGGTGAGCTGGTATCGGCGTTGCGCACGGTTTCTTTGTCTATGCCGAAATAGAGCTGATGCGAGGCGGCAGTGTCGGCCGATGTCCAGATCAGAATCGTATTCATCGCCACATCCGTGGCGCCATAGGCCGGCTGCGGATTCCCGACGGCGCCGGGTGTCGTAAAGCTCCAGACGTCGCCTTTGTATGTTGCGATGGCGTCAAACTCATCGACGCGCCAGTAGTAGACCTTCTCTCGTTCAAGTGCGCCGGGAGAATACGTCGCTGCTCCAGAGGGGACGCCCACAGTAGCGTTGTTCACCTCGTCATGATTGTCGCCGAAATAGACCGTATGCAGCTTAGCCCCAAAACCCGGTGTCCAGCTTAAAACCACATTATCCGGGCCGACGAATTCAGCGCCATCAGAAGGATCGGGATTATAAGCTGTCTTGGGGGGAATTGTAAAGCTCCAGACATCGCCTTTCCACGGACTATTTGGATCGGCCTCATTGACCTCGTCGATGCGCCAGTAGTATGTCATGCCCGGTACAAGACCTTCTGGATAGGCAAACCCAGGAAAGCCTGCAACATAAAACGTTGCCGTCTGGTTGCCGCAGAACACGTTAGAGTCCACAGTGGCGTTGCTCACGTCGTCGTAGCTTTCGCCCAGATACACATCGTGCGAGACCGCTAGCTGTCCCGCCTTCCAGGAAAGGGTTACCCACGTGTCTTCATGCATAGCACCGTCCCCCGGATCGGGGCCAAAGGCATACGGCCATACCTCACCGGACATCGCGCCCAAAATCTCAGTTTCTGAAAGAGCATGGTCGTAAATGCGGACATCGTCTACAATACCGAGTATGGTGCCGTTCCCATCATCTCTTTGGCCCATTACCAAGGGTACATCACTGTTGATATCACCCCAGCCGCTAAGACTATCACTAGACGGACCTCCTCCTCCGGCTGTCCAGCCCTGATTGTCGCCGTTCAAATAGCCACGTATCTGTTCCGCCTCCCGATCAATCACCAGAGCCACATGTAGCCATTCACCCGCGGGTAAGTCCGCAAAGTGCTGTGAGGCCCGTTGTGTTGAAGTGCCATCGGAATTACACCGTACCAGCAAGCCGCCGGATTCGGTCCAAATCGACCAGCCTATCATTCCGGACGTCCTATTGCCCTTGCTGACCACGAACTCATAGGCGTGAGTAGACGTCCCGTCTCCCTGGTTCAGCCATGCCGTTACGCTAAAACCTTCCGATCCCGGATCCAGGAGGTCCGTATCATCGTCCCAGCGGATGCTGTCCCCGTCACCGTCAAAGGACACGGCGTGAATAAAGTGTCCTACTACGAAATCGGCGTCGCCATCCAACTGTCCGTCATTCACGTTCCCGACCACATCGTGAACGACAATTCCGGAGCCCTCATCGAGCGGAAAATGAGCCACAAGCTCTGCTAGGGCACTGCTGGCCATACTCAGCATCACGACCAGAGAGACCACATAGATCATCTTCTTATACATAACAATCCTCCATCAAAGAAAGTTGAAAGAATTTAGGACAGAAACAACCAAGAATAGTGTTTAAACTCATCATATTCCATTCCTGTATACTCCGTGTGGTTCGTTTGGATTTGGCACCACCTCCTTTACCCAAAGTTGTACCAACTGGAAGGTGAAAGACTGCAATCGACAACAGAAGCTCAGAGTCTTCAACAGCTAGAGCATGGCAAAATTCACCTACTCTATTTATACAAGATTGAATAGCCTGACATCAAGGAAAATCGCGGTCTTCGGTCTCTTCAGTTAAGCTCACAAGACAAACGACAGTGTATGAACAAGGACGGAATCTTCGGTAACGATAATCAACTCGTTACGAACTTTTCTAGTGTTGCCTGTACTCAGATAAACTTACTCTTTCTATTAGCTACGAGACTTTACCATGTATAATGAATCTCATAGTCAATGACTTTTTCCTCATCTGCAGGGGCTCAGATACGAAACTCAACAGTCTTGTAATTCGTTATGATAATACATCGTAAAGTTGAAGAGCTGTTCAGATGAGCGGCGAAACGTGGTTGATAGGTCGTAAGGTGGATGCCTCAAAGGGAATTTTGTATGGCAACATAGATCTTAGTGTTTGACTTTGAGCTTTTCATAGGTGGCTGTTTTGTGATTTGGTCATATCCCTTTTGCGGGGAACCGTCCAGGCACTGAAAGTACATAGATCCGTTTGGCAGCCAGCGGCCTATAGCGTTTTGACTTTAGCTGGGATTCAGATACATTCTCTCGTCGGCGTGCAACGTCGCCCCCGGTGTCAAACCCGACAGACTCAGGAAGTGGGCTGAGCTAGCAACCCAACTCGGCAGCTACTAATGCTAAATGACCTTAGTAACACCAGGCACCGCGCAGGGGTAGATCCCATCAGGACCGGGCTTGACCGGCGGCTCAGTGTCCCAGGTCAAGTGCTCCGGCCCCAGACGCTGCTGGGAGTTAATGGCCTCGTTCCAGGTGATGATCTGGCCGGAGTAGGTCGCCATCCGCCCCATGATCGCCGTCATTGTAGCGTGCGCGTCGTAGGGCGCCTCGTTGTATGGTTCGCCACGAACAATTGAAGTGAACAAGTCATCGTGCTCGACCTGATACCCGTCCCAGCCTTTGCCCCAGACCTTCGGCGGCTGACCTTTGATGTAGATGGCGCAGTCCCGGGCGTTTTTCATATCGGCATGGCCTTTAGTCCCGTAGGCATGGACCGTATAACCACTGTTCCAACAGCCAGGCATATGACGGCAGAAGCTCGAGAGCCGAGAGCCATCGGGATAAAGATACTCGTTGGCATGATGGTCGAATATCTCGCCGTAGTCCTTGCCGATCCGAACCTGGCGGCCACCCATCCCGTGGCACTCGATCGGGTGTATGTCGCCTTTGAGCCAGTTGACTAAGTGCAATGTGTATTGGTGTTGCTCGACAATGTGATCACCGGAGAGCCAGTTGAAATAGTACCAGTTACGGAGCTGGTACTCCAATTCAGTTTGATCGGTCATTCGGGGACGGACCCAAACACCCCCCGTGCAATATAGCGCCCGCATGTGCGCCACGTCGCCGGTCGCCCCGTCCTGGATCACGGTCGCCCCGTCCTGGATCATCTTCACACACTCGATGTGATTGATTTCGTGGCGAAAGGTAAAGCCCACTGCCACGGACAGCTTCTTCTTGTCAGCTTCCTTACTGGTTGCCATGATACTCCGCACGCCGGGCGCGTCGACGGCCACTGGCTTTTCCATGAAGACGTGCTTGCCGGCCTTGACAGCGGCCTCAAATTGCACCGGACGGAAACCGGGCGGCGTGACCAACAGCACTGCATCCACGCCGCAGTCGATCGCCTTCTGGTAGGCGTCTAGGCCGACGAACGTCCGCTGCTCGGGAACGTCGACCTTCCACGTGTCGTCGACCGTGTCGTCGACGCGTTTCCTGATTCTCTGAAGACTAAAGTCCAACCGATCCCGGAACGCGTCGGCCATAGCCACAAGGCGGACGTTGGCGCTCTTGGTGCTCAAGGCCTGGACGGCCGCCCCGGTCCCGCGCCCTCCGCAGCCGATCAACGCGATCCTGACCGCATCGTCGCCGCCGATGTGGGCTCCACGGACAACGCCAAGATTGCCGGCAACCAACCCGGACGTCACTGCGACACTTGATCCAAGGACGAACTGACGCCGAGAGACTTTGTTGCTATCGTTTCTGTTGGAATTCTGACTCATTCTTACTACTCCTTCCATCGGTGCCCTCGTCCGAGGCGGAGCACACCGACAAGCTGGGATTTCCCATTTAAGAACTTTACAAACATAATTTTCTCCGTACGACATCAATAATCCTACCATATACACCTTGAGCGGCCAAGAATTCTCTTTTCCGGGGCAGTTTATGGTTGGTTCTAGAACGCTCTGACAGTCATCGGCACCATGAACATTTCCATTGTGAAGAAGGGCTCTCTCTATATCGCCGAACTGATTAAAGACAAACAACGGATCATAACAAGTGTAGCCGAAGTGACCGTTGTTGTGCTATGTCTCAATAATCTGCACGAACTGCGCTGGCATTCGGCAAGTTCCAGATAGGTGTTTGGCAACGTTTTTATGACGATTGACGATGACATAGGTAGACTCACGATGTCTGTAATAACGCATCGTGAAGTCGAAGGGCTGTTCAGATGAGCAACGAAACGTGGTTGATAGGTCGTGAGATGGATGCCTCAAAGAAATTTTTTGTGGTAAGCTCTTCGACGATATTAGGTGGTTTGTTTCCGAGATCGCTCTCTGACTGCTCAATAATCCGGCCATATTTCATAGCCGTCGGGATTTCTGAGGCATTTCCTGCATCGACTTCTAATTTCCTTCGCGATTTCCACAGCTTCAGGACGATTGACACAACAATAGCCTGCCTCCTGAAATAAGTGCCTGGTCATACTATGAAACCTTCTCACAAAGCTATTCCATGACCCAGTCAAGACCGTCACTCAGGTCCAGCTGGTTACACAATGCGCCGTGCACGACGTAAACACCCAAACTTGCGCAGCAACTATTAGCCCAGTAGACCAGATAATACTCATGTAGATGGTCGGTATTACGCAAGATATTCCACCTCTTAAGTGGCGACATTGAATCCTTCGCGTGCGTGCGCGCGTTAAAGCGTCTAAGAACTACCATCACCGCTTTACAATAATCCAGATTTGTGTCCCCAAGTTTTCTTAGGTTTTCTTAGGTTTTCTTAGGTTTTTTAGCCCATGCACGTTCCATGGAAGTCTGGATTCTTGGCGTAATTGCGTCTCTTTGTAGAGGGATGAATCCGTATGCCCTTCCGCGCGGGCCTGTGATATAAGAAAAAACCTTAGCATTTCTTAACCTCTCTCGCACGCGCGAATAGTAATGTTAGAGAACTCATTCTTAACAAACATTCATAACCAGATACTTTCGCAGTGGTATGTTTTGCTGGCTCGACTAAAATACAGGGGACTGCCAGCCCACGTGCCGCAAAAAGCAGTAGAACTCATAATTCTCTCTTATCGTCTGCGTAGCTATGCCCTGTCCAATTTTCCTATCTGCCTTGTTGTTCTTCTTCCCATCGGCTCTTTCCGCCTTTTTAAGTGGCAACATCTGCCGTCTTAACCGTATCCCCTGTATTCCCAGAATCTGCGTTTTTTTCGCCGTCGTCTGGCCCACTCAAAGACCCACGAAGGACAGCGTCTAACATGAATTCCGTACTGCCTGCACCATCGCTGTAACGTCCTGCGCGGTATTTCCAAAATCCTTGACGTCGCTCTCATGCCGTATTCACCAATCAACTCAAAGGCAAAACGTTTTTGTTGCTCTGAATAGTGTCCTCGATTCCCAAGCGACAAAAATAAGTCTCTTTTTTCCTTATAGATTTGCTTGTGCATGAGGCGCATCAGTTCTTTTGTGAGTGCTCCCCCCATCTACGTCTCCTCCCCTTTGTGTGCAGTTATCAAAGCATTGATTGCCGCCTTAATATGCTTCGGCAGGTCGGGCCATGCTTCGATCACTGCGGCCAAGTCTGTTTCCTCTGCTCTTGGCTTGTCGCTCCGCTTGTCGTTGTGCTTGTCGGAACAGGTTACTTTCTTTGTGCTGCTCTTGTCATCGACTGGCATTCCGGCAGGCTTATTTGGGGATGTTGAATCGTCTGTCCCGCTTACTGTAACCTCTTGGGTTCTGTTAGGCTTAGACACTTCTTGTCTTTTATTGTCATCAGTTGAACGGAGAGGGGGGGATTCGAACCCCCGGTGCGGGTGTTTACCCACACGACGGTTTAGCAAACCGT
>SMTZ1_10002160_pt1 | contig 19927 bp, 9 predicted proteins | sample DeeMarSWOR136_30_FD_25667 | JGI IMG/M metagenome (IMG submission 25667) | reverse complement strand
AGTCTCGTCGCGATGGAGACGACGAGGAAGAACGGTGAGAAAACCAGCAGAAAGAGAGATGACAGGATGAGATCGAGGCCACGTTTGGCAACATGCCCGACGGTCTCGACAAGCCGCTCCCAGCACTCGCCCCGCAATACCGATCTCGGCACTACGGAGAGCATAGTGATCGATGTTACCCAGAGCACGGGCGCTATCACCGCAGCCTGGGCAACCGAATGTATCCTCCGCTCCCTCAACCGCACTCCAAGAAACCCTCCCTTACGGGCTGTGTGCTCGATTCCTCGTCACGGGCCGGTTCGCCGACACCGCGCACCTCTCGTGCCCCGATGTCCACCGACCCTGTCACAGAATAGAGCAAGAACCGTGCCCGGTACGGCCGGACCACCCCACGATCCGCCCACGCGGGGCACGCTCGCGGACCAGTCCGAGAATGTGCACGAGGGGTATGAGCTAAGACACCATTTTCTAGGGACTTACACCTGAGAAGGCAACACCCCGCAGGGTGAGGAAGGGCAGTGAATCGGGCGGCGGCTACGGAATGATGAAAACGCCCGGGGGAGGAGGTGAACAGAAAGATGGTAACTGTTCACACAGAGATGTGAGGTTCTGTCGGTTGGGAGTATGGCCCCCGGGCCATACGGACTGGGGCCCGGGTACGATATCAGAGGATACGGGACCGATCAGCGGGCAACGACCACCTTCTGCACGCGAGCATCGCCTCTCGCCTCGAGACGGCAGAGATAGACGCCCGAAGCCACCGGCCTTCCACCGTCGTCTTTCGAGTCCCACGCTACGTCTGTTCTCCCGGCCTCGCACCTGCCGGAGAACACTTCGCGTACCCGCGAGCCGAGGCAGTTGTACAGCGTCACTCGGGCCCGACCGGCAGCCGAGAGCGTGAGCGAGAAGGTGCAGCCGTCTCGCACCGGATGGGGAAGCGGACGAGAAAGACCCAGGAATCCATCAAGTGAGTCCTCTACCCCGGGCTCGGTCGTGATCGCGAAATCGGCCTGGCTCGCATCGACGAAATAGGATCCCTCATCATCGTATGCGGTCACCCGGACCCGTGCGGCTGCCGTTGATGTATCGGGAACGACCCAGGTATAGAGGGTATCGATAAGGGGGACACGTGCAATCTCATCAGGATATGTGGCGCCGCCGTCGAGTGAGAGCTCGATGAGGAGCGAATCTCGCGTTGTGGGATGCCGCCTCGACCATTGTATGTCAGACTCCTCATACGGGACCAGCTCCTCCCCGCCGTTCGGGGCGAGCAGCTCGGGTTGGGGCCGCATGACGAGAATCGCTCCCTCGTTGTTCCGGAGGCTGATCTCGCTCACGTTCTCCCCGATAACGCCTTCGGAAGATATGGGCCGGTACACACTGGTGAGTGGCTGGACGACCTCCGGATCGTCGAATGATCCCCCGCTCGTGCGCGTCCTCACGACCGCACCCCCCCACTCGTACTGGCGTCCCCATATGGTCCAGTTTGTCCCCTGACTCAGTACGGTACGCGGCCCGAGGACGGTACCGATGTCGAGCTCTATGGCCGGGAACCAGTTGTACTCGCTCGGCGTCGCCCCATACCCCGAAGAGGTATACCCCCAGTGACACCGGGGTTCTGCAAGTATGTAGTAGAGCGCCAGTGTGTACAGCCGTGACCGCTCGCACCACTCATGGCCCGGAGGCGCACCGGCAGCGTGTATCAATACGGACATCCCGGTGGCAGAGAGGCTGTCGACGCGATCGAAGAACGCCTGCCCGAACCACTCGTTCCACTGCACGAAATACTCGAGGATTCCGCTATCGACATGTTCAGCAACCCGATTACCCCAGTACCACCCGTAGGGCTGCCAGCTCGAACTCGAGCTCCCGATCAGATTAACCATGAGGTGGGGCTCGGCCGTTGCCTGTTCGAGTGAATCGCGGACCTCATCTAGCAAGAGTATGAGATCGTTCACCCAGACCGAGTCGCGATTCGGCGCGCTGGGGTATTCGTTGATCTCCCAATTCGATGGTTGAGGATACCCGTAGGCATGAAGGTATTCGATAGTATTGGTGAGTCGGGTCATCGTGTTATCGTACATGAAACCGTCGATAAAGTACCCGTCATGACTGATCTGGAGCCACTTACGGCAGAACCACGCGAAGAACCGCCTGAAGTCCGGCTCTCCAATGTCGTACATGTAACTGTTCCACCAGTCGACAGGCACTCGGGCCAGGCTCTCGGCCGGCGCACTTCCCCCTCCCCATCCCAGCACGGTGCCGGGCGAGCCCTCATACCGTGGCCAACACTCGGTATCCTGATAGAAGTGGAGGAACATCTCCTCCACCTCTATTCCTTCCCGGACACAGAAGGCGTACAGGCTGTCGTGGAGTTCGGCGTCATCCTGTCCGTTGTGGAATTGGAGATACCGGACGACCGGAGCTTCCGAGCCGAAGGCACGGAGCAGCGGAAGGTACGTGCGCCCTCCATCGAGGAGATCCATGTGCTCTGCGACGAATTGCACCTCGGACTCGGGGAGACCCGAATGGTAAAAGATCATCCACGTATCGATATGAGGGAAGACCGAGGCACCGACGCCCACCGCACTCACGCACAAGCCGATCAGGATCGATGCCGCGATAACGCCTCCCCTGATCCGTACTCCCATCCTTGTACTCCTCTCCCCGCCAGACAGAGGGCACGATACTCGCCCCGCTGCCCGCCGGAGCGATTGGTGCAGGTGAGGTCTCCTCCGGTATGCCACAAGATAGAAGTGGGGGAAGTCGACTCCAGAAGTCGTCTCCCCCGCCACCGGAATATCATACCATAGCAGAACAGGCTGTGTCAAGGCGAAATCGACGTACCCTCCACTGCCCCTCTTACCGCCCGAAACAGCTCGAGCAATCCATAGGGTTTCTGCAGGAATCGAAATCCTCGTGCGCGCACCACAGACCGCTGCACCTTCCGCTCCGCGTACCCGCTGCTCAGCAGGACCCGGAGTTCCGGGTTGCGGCCGAGAAGCTGGTCCACAAGTTGAAGACCGGTTATGTCGGGCAATACGATATCGGTAAAGATCAGATGGAAATCTCTCCCCTCCTCCTCAAAAATGTCCAGAGTCTCCTTGGCATTTCGGGCCGTGAACACGACATATCCGTTTCTGCGAAGCGCCTTGGCCGCCAGATCACACAGCCGCTCTTCATCCTCCACGAGCAGAATCCGTTCTCCTCTGCCCTCGAGGCTCTCACGGGATTCAGCCTCTCGAGCCTCCTCGACGGGCTTCAAGGAAAATGCGGGCAGATAGACCCTGAATGTCGTACCCTGTCCCGGCTCGCTGTGAACGTTCATCCACCCTCCATGTTGCTCGACAACGCCATAGGCGACGGAGAGCCCGAGTCCGATCCCGCGCTCCTTGGTACTGTAGAACGGTTCGAAGATGCGTTGTAGAACATCCTCATCCATGCCGACACCTTCGTCCTCAACCGACATGCAGACGAATCGACCTGGCCGCGCTCCGGGAATACCAGCGCAGTCCGCCTCTCCAAGCACTACGTTCTCCGTCTTGATTGTGAATGTGCCTCCTCCGGGCATGGCATCTCTCGCGTTGACGGCCAGGTTCATAATCACCTGCTCTATCTTTCCTGCATCGGCCCGCACCGTCCAGACCGCCGGGTCGAGGTCGGTCCTGATCGCGATATCCTCACCGAGGGAGCGCTCGAGCATCTTGAGAAACTCCTCGACAGTCCTGTTTATGCGGAGCGGTGTGGCCTCCATCGGCTGCTTACGGCTGAAGAGGAGTAACTGACGGGTTAGTTTCGCGGCGTGCTCAGCGGTAGCGCGTATCTGCTCGAGCTCTCCATTGAGCGGATTGGCCGCCCCTATCTTCATCATCGCCAGATCACAGTATCCCTGGATGACGGACAGCAGGTTGTTGAAGTCATGGGCAACTCCTCCCGCCAGTGTGCCGATAGCCTCCATCTTCTGCGCCTGGAGAAGTTGATCCTGGGTCAATCTCAGCTCGTTGAGGCCTCTCTTCAACTCCTGCACCAGCTTCGCCTTGCGCCAGGCACCGGCCAACTGATGGGCGAAGGCGGTGACCGTCGGGATGTCGTCCTCGGAGAGGTGTTCCGACTGCACCGCGAGAGTACCGATCACCTTATTATCCACTATGAGAGGAGCATCGATCGACTTCGGGATGTTCAGCATCCCGACCATCTCTCTGGCCGATTCCCTCTTCGGTCCAGGGAATATCTGAGTCGTGATGTCTTCGACGTTGTCGCAGAAAACAGTCTCTTTCTCGCGGACTATCCTTCTATAGAACTCCACGGTATCGATTGGCACGGATAACTCTCGGGCAGTGATGCCCATCAACTCCTCAACCGCCTCCACGAGTCCACTGTCGTGGCTCTGGTACTCTATGGACAGCCTGCTCTGACTCTCATCTGTCACCCAGACGATGCAGGTGAAGCCCACCTTCTTGAACTCCTCGCCAACGATGGAGAATATCTGCTCGGGGGTGCCGGCCCTCTCCATACCGAGAGCTGCCGCATTCAACGTCTGGAGAAGCTGCTCGGTCCTCTTTCGTTCAGCGATCTCCTGCTGAAGTTGGATATTGGCCGCGGTGAGCTCAGCAGTGCGTTCCTCAACCCGCCGTTCCAGCCCCTGATGCGCTCTTTCCAGGGTCTCCTCCATCAGCTTGCGCTCGGTGATGTCTCGGTCGATCCCGCGATAACCGAGAAGTTCGCCCCGTTGATCGAGGATCGGCTCGCCGCTTGTCTCGAGCCAGACCAATCGCCCGGTCTCGTGTACGTTCTGGTTCTCCAGTCTCTCGAATGGTCGCCTTTCCTTCGCGATCGCCTCGAACTCGGCGCGGATCCGTTCCGCCTCCTCGGGCGGCATCAGATCGAATGGCGTCTTGCCGATTATCTCCTCGGGCTCATATCCAAGCAGGTCTCTCACTTTCGGGCTGGCATAGGTATACACCGCGTTGACGTCCACCTCCCAGATCCAGTCGCTCGTACTCTCGGTGAGAGCCCGGAAGCGCTCTTTGCTCTTCCGCAGAGCATCCTCCGCCAGCCGATACTCGGTGATGTCCCGCAACAGAGTGACGACCCCGGTCACTCTCTTTTCTTCGATGATCGGTATCTTCCGCACCTCACAATGCAGCTCACTATTCTCGAATTCCAGGCTCTCCTCAGTCGTCAGAGTCTTTCCGGTCTCGAACACACGATGATAATCATCACGGACTCTATCAGACAAGAAGGGGAATATCTCGAATAGTCCTCGCCCTATCACGTCGGTCTCTATACCGAATTTCTCGTTCCACTGTCGGAGGACCGCGTTGATTAGCACCAATCGAAAATCAGTATCTACGATGAATGCCCCGACGTCCATCGAATCGAAGATCGTTCGGTACGGTAGCGGTAATTCCTGCAACATCTCGTCCACCCGATTGCGTTCGTTGGTCTGCGGCAACGACTGCTCGCTGCCCCCCTTCAACTCAGAGGTATCTCCGTTCTGCATCATAACCACCTCCCACAACGCCAGGCAACTCCGTCAGCCGGGCTCGGCAGAGAACGGAGTGCCCCGGCAGACCCGCCTTGACCCGAGACCGTAGCCACGAGTCTGCCAAGCTCACAAGAAGCTACACGCTACAGGGGAGAGCCCCTCAACGCGAGCCCGCGGGATCCGGGAATCATCCGGACAGTCCAGCGTGCGCACCATACCTGTGACTCAGTGCGATAGGGGCGCACTCACGGTGAAGGCACGAGACACGCCCCCTATCCACCAGCTGGAGCACACACCGGCGTGCTTACCATGGGCGCAGCCAGCAAGAGTACGTATCATCATGCTCGATCGGGCAGGAAACGTGGGAAATGCAGATCGTGGGATTGCGGAGCTTGAAACTTGTTCGATATAGAGTGCCGGTCGCGATCGAGAGCACCTTCCCTGCGTCCACTGATTCTGCCAGAGACTCTCTCTTCTGTCAATCGGAATCGCCCGCAGGCGCGGATTCAGTGCTCACAGAGGACGCCGGTTTCCGAAGCCAGTGGCGATTCTTTGCACATGGGAAGGGTGACCGTGAAGGTGCTCCCCTTCCCTTCTTCACTCTGTACGGTAATCTTTCCTCCGTTTGCCTCCGCCAGGTTCTTCGTGACCATCAAACCGAGCCCGATACCCCGTTCTTTGGTGGTGAAGAGAGGCTCGAACAGTCTCTTCATGTTCTCGTCGGATATCCCGCAGCCCGTGTCAGCGACAGAGAGGTGCACCATTGCACCTTCGGCTCTGGCGCCTATGGTAAGGGTGCCGCCTTCCGACATGGCTTGATAGGCGTTCGTCACCAGATTGTTGAGCACCTGCCCTATCTGCCGGGAATCGACGAACAGTGGTGGCAGGTCGGGGGGTATCGAGGAAGTCAGGGTTACATTCTCGGGCGGAGGTTGCCGTTCCAGAGCCTGAGCCACCAGCGCTGAGACTGAAACTTCTTCCCTCTTGGGGGGCTTCGCGCGCGAGAAGTCCAGGAGATCTGAGACTATGTCCGTAGAATTTCGTACCTCCGAGCTGATCAGATCCAGGTACTTCTTGCACTTCTCATCAGCATCGGTGAGCTTCATCTGGAGATAGTAGGCCGCGTTCGAGATCACGCCCAGCGGATTGCGGAGCTCGTGGCCTACCGTTCCGGCCAGCTGCCCCAACACGCTGAGCTTCTCCTTACGGACGAGCTGCTCCTGAGTATCTTGCAGCTCCCTGGTCCGCTCCTCAACCATCTCCTCCAGCCGCTCCGAGTAGGCCTTCAGTCTCTCCTCCGCTCGCTTCTGGGCGGTGATGTCGACAGCCACACCGATGAGGCCGACAACGTTGCCACTCCTGTCTCTCATCGGTATCTTATCAGCACGTGCCCATCTCGTTCCTTGAGCTGTCTTGAGCGGCTCAACGATGTTCCTTTTGGCACGGCCGGACTCCATGACCTCCCTGTCGTCACTCTGATAGCGTTGTGCATACACAGGCTCGACCTCAGCGTCCGTCTTCCCCTCCCACTCCTCTACCGGAATTCCGGTGGCCTCTGCAAGGGCCTTGTTGACGCGAAGATATCGTCCAAGTCTGTCCTTGGTGAAGATATATGCCGGCACGGAATCGAAGATCGTCTGTAGCTCCCTGCTCCGTTCGTGGAGCGTTTCCTCCGCTTCCTTCAGCTCGGTGATGTCCCTGTCGATGCCCCTGTACCCGAGGAGTTCGCCGCTCGCACCGAGGATCGGCACGCCACTCGTCTGAAGCAACACCAACGCCCCGTCCTTGTGGAGGCACCATCTCTCCAGTTTCTCGACCGGGAGCCGGGCTTGGGCGATCCTCGCGAACTCCCCGCCAACACGCTCGCCCACCTTGGGCAACATGAAGTCAAAAGGCGTTCTACCGATGACCTCATCTGCCTTGTATCCGAGCAAGTCTCTCACTTTCGGGCTCGCATATGTATAGATCCAATCGGAATCGACCTCCCACACCCAGTCGCTCGTACTCTCAGTTAGCGCCCGAAAGCGTTCTTCGCTCTCTCTCAGTGCCTTTTCCGCCCGCTTGCAGCCGACAGAGCTCCCCAGCAGCTCTGCGATAGCATCGATCAGATGCCGCTCTTCCCTTAAGAACGGCCCATCATCTGCTTCGGGGGCCTCCTCGAGGTAGCCGACCTCAACCACTCCCACCTGGTTTCCTTCGATGTAGATATCGGCCGACAGCCTCCATCGTGTCTCCAGCCACTCGGCCGTTGCATACTCTTTCCCCCCGAGCGCTATTCTGGCACATGTGATGTCAGGGTACTGCCAGGAGGGCGTGATCAGGTCGATAGTACCCCGGAGCAGTTCATCGAGTGATGTCTCGGGATCAGCCATGAGCCGGGAGATGGCGAACAGGCAGTTGAGTTCCTTGACACGTTCCCGAAGCTCGTAGGTCCGCTTTGCGAGTGCTTCCTCGGCCCACCTCCGCTCAGTGACATCCCGGTCGATTCCTCGAAACCCGACGAGCTCTCCTGTATCATCGAGGATCGGCACGCCGCTCGTCTCGAGCAGAACCAGACGCCCATCCTTCCGTATGTTCGAGTTCTCCATCCTCTCGAAGGCTCGTCTCCGCTGGACGAGCACGGAAAACTCCGCCCTCACACGCTCAGCCTCCTCAGGCGGCAGAAAATCGAACAGGGTCCTGCCCACGATCTCCTCAGGTTCGTATCCCAGGAGTTCCCTGACTTTGGGACTGGCATACGTATACACACCATCGGCGTCGACTTCCCAGATCCAATCGCTCGTGCTCTCCGTGAGCGCACGGAAGCCCTCCTCACTTTCCCGAAGCGCGCGTTCCATCCGTATCTTGTGGGTGACATCTGTGTCTATCCCTCGATATCCGAGGAGCGTCCCCTTCGCGTCGACAATCGGGACCCCGCTCGTCGATATCCAGACTGTCGTGCCGTTCTTATGAAGAGCACGGCTCACATAGTCACAGAAAGGCTGACGAAAGGCGAATACTTCGAGGATTGCCTTCGCGCGCTCGTCCCGATCTTCGGGATGGAGGAGATCGTAGAAATGCCTGTTCAGCAGTTCATCAGGCCTGTACCCCAGAATCTGCTCAACATATGCACTCGAGTAGGTGTACTTCCCCGCTGCGTCAACCTCCCAGAACCAGCCGGAAGCGTTGTCTGCGATATCGCGCAATCTCTCTTCGAGCTGCCTCCGCTCGGCCTCGGACCTCTCCAGCTCCGCGACCCGTCGGCGCAGCTGCTTCAGCACATTGCGGCGCGCTTCATCTGTCGTCTGGTCACCTCTCACCGTGTGCTCCTCTGCAGAAAAAGTATGTGCGTGCCTACGGTCATCCCGCACACCAATACGCCGAGATGAGAAGAAAGACTCCGTCCATGATCCCGGCGTGCGCAGCCCCACTGGACGTGCTTCGCCCTCAGACAGTCCGCGGCCTATCAGGGCTATGCTCCTGGAGCCACGTCTGGTCTCGCGGATATGTCGGCCGGGCTTCTCTCGGGCTGTCCGAGGGTCTCCTACACCTCCGACAGAATTTGACTAATCTTGACGCTATTTTCAAGGGGGGTAGGTCCGCGGCAGTGGGCCGTTCGCAGTGTGAGGAGACTAGAGGGGGCCGATCATCAGCAGGGTAGTGACGGCAGCACCTCTCTTATCGGGGGGTATCCAGTCCGGTCGGGGTGGCGCATCGCGTGTCGCGGCGGTCGCCATTCGGACCTGCGAGGTTGAGGCAGTAGCGCTCCACGTCGCGGACCATGCGGCCGCGAGAGTGGCGCTCGATTGCGGCGGCCCGGGCCTCTCTGCCCAGGCGTGCCCGTGACTCCGGCTCGGAGAGAAGAGAAAGAATGGCCGCGGCGAGCTCTTTCGGCGCTGCACGCTCAATGAGAATGCCGTTCTTCCCGTCCTCGATCAGCTCCACATTGCCGCCGACGCGCGTGGCGACGACTCCGAGCCCTGCTGCCATATATTCGAGGAGGGCGTTTGAGCAGCCCTCGGATTCGGAAGTGAGCACCCCCACGTCGAGGGCAGCGAGCAGGTGGGCCGTGTCAACGCAGTCCTCGATCATATGGATCCGGCTCCCTATCCCGAGCCGGCTGGCGAGCGCTTCGAGCTGTTCACGAAGAGCGCCCTTGCCTACGATCAGAAACCGCGCCGATGGACATGCCCTGTGGATAATGCCGGCGGCATGGATGAAATCGTCGATCCGCTTCACCGGTCTGAGGTTGGCGACGACCCCGACGAGTGGGACGACAGGAGGTATGCCATAGAGGAATGAAATGGCAGCGCGCGCCAGAGCACGAGCCCTCTCGTCACCACCTTCGAACCGGGCGACGTCGATCCCGTTCGGGATGACATGTATCTTGTGTCGGGGTACCCACTCGGCCGCCGCAACGATCTCTCCCACGGCCCGGGCGTTCACGAGCACCCCATCGAGCAACGGATCGATCACGCGAAGCGCCCAGAGGAGGCTTCTGGTGTGCCAGTATCCCATGTCGCGCCTCCACCCCACACACCGCGCCCTACCGAGCCGCGCGGCAAGGGGGCCGAGCAGCGACGAATCGACGAAGAAGGTCTGCACTACATCGACCCCGGTTCTCCTGATGAACCGGGCCAGCCTGATGAGCGACGGCAGGAACGTCCTCCCGTGGAAGCTTCTGAACCCGAGGACGTGGGCCTCACACCCGGGATCGTTCTCCCTCAGCCAATCGCTCTCCCGCAAACAGCAGAGCACGGGATCGAACCTCGCTCGATTGACTGCTCTGATGAGATCGAGCAGCTGACGCTCGGTCCCGGCCCCCTTCCCCACGATCTCATCGATCAGGAAGAGAATCCGCAGTCTCTTCCTCGCGGCCGCCTCTTCCTTTGCTTGCCGGCTATCCATTCCTTGTCGGCCATCCATGCTCGCCCACCTCCCCCCTCCTCGTCCGTCCGGGCCCACCCGCATCCCAATACCAGGCCGATCGCGATCCAGGCCTCTCATAGGGGCACCTCACGTATCGCCCCGATCCAGTGACTCACTCGTCTCATTCTCCCCCCGCGGTGTGATCGGTGACGGTATCCGGGATCCGAAACATATCGTCTTCGTAGCGTGAAAGACATTCGAGCAGGAAACCGATCCCCAGTCCGACGTGCGTGGCAACGAAGATGACTGGCAGGTACGGGAGATAGCGCCAGCTCCTGGCCGCGGCGACCGCGATCGACTCGGCCATTACGATCCCGAGATATCCTGCGTATGGCGCAGCCAGCACCATTCCCAGGAGAGGATCCGTCCTGTACGCTGCGAAGACGATCCCCAGCCCCACAGCGAATGCCGGAGGAACGAGCACATCGAGGTCGATCGCCTCGGGATGCTTCCTGAGGAACCGACAGCGGCCACGCCCGTAGCGCATCATCTGTCGGATGAATCCGCCGAGCGTATTTCTGGGGCGGTAGGCAATGGCGAGCCGCGGGTCGATGTAGCTCACGTGTCCCGCCCGCTCCACACGGTAGTTGAACTCCACATCCTCGCAGGCATCGAACTGCTCGTCGAACATCCCTATCTCCTCAAACACCTCCCGGCGGTATGCACACCCGACGCTTACGGGGCTGACGAATCCTCGTTTCTTGCCGTAGATGTGGGATTTCTGGCTGTGCCCCAGCCAGCTCGCGCGGGCGAGGGCGATCGCCTCCTGGAACCGACTGTTGCCCTTATCGAACAGCGGCTGCGGCCGGCCGAGACAGTCGGCGCCGCTCATCTCGAAACACTGCGCCACCACCCAGAGGAGATCGCGCCTCGGCACACGGCAGTGTCCGTCGATGACGACGACGACATCCCCCTGTGATGCCCGTACGCCGACGTTTCTCGCCGCGCTCGACAGGCGACGGGGATTCCGGAGGAGCCGCACGATACGGTCTCTCTTCATTGCGTCGCGCACGATCGCTTCCGTTCGATCGGAAGAGTAGCCATCGACGATGATGATCTCGAAGTGATCGCGCGGATACGTCTGTGCGAGAAGGGAATCGAGAGTCGTCCCGATCGAGGCTTCCTCATTCCGCACGGGCACGATCACCGAAATAAACGGGATCTCACCGCCTTTTCGCCAGTACTCGCTCATAGACCTTCCCCAGAAGTTCTCTGTTCCTCGACCATGCATGGCGCGACCTCACCAGGCGCCTGCCTCCCCTGCCGAGCCTCGACCTCAATTCCAGATCGCTCATCACCTCGAGGATGGCATGAGCAAGGGCACAAGGAGAGCCGGCCGGGACTACCATCCCTGTCTCCCTGTGCCGGATCACCTCCGGCACGCCCCCCACCTCTGTCGCCACGCACGGGACCCCTGCGCCCATAGCCTCCAGGATGACCAGGGGCAATCCCTCGGAAAGAGAGGGGAGAACGAATAGGTCGACTTCCTCCCACAGTTCGTCCAGATCGCTCCGGAATCCCGGGAACGAGAGATGGCCCTCGATGCCCAGCTCCTGTGCAATCGCCTCGAGGTTCCCGCGTTCCGGCCCCTCACCGAGGACCGCGATGTGGGCCTCCGGGATCTGCTCGAGAACGGCGGGTACTGCGCGGAGGAGGAATCGGTGACCCTTCTCCGGACTGAGCCGGCCGGCGCTGATGATGAGGGGTATGCGCTCCCCGATGCCGAGATCGGCCCTCAGCCCCCGTCTCCCTTCGCGGCCGGACCGCCCATTACCCTGGCCAGCACCGCGACGGGCGAGCTCGATCGAATTGGGAATGACGGAGATACGCTCGTCCTCCACGCCCAGACCGAGTATCTGCCGCTCCATAGAGCGGGAGACAGCCACGACGTGGTCTGCATACCGGAGCATTCTTCGATCGACGGTTTCATATATCCGCACCTTCGCATCCTCGCCCGTCCAGCCATGACATACCGCCACGACCGGCCTCCCCGTGAGGATTCTTGCCGCATAGGCAGTCAGGCGAGCCCGGTACCCATGCGCACAGATGATATCGACGACTTCCTTCTCGATGAGGCGGGCCAATTGCTGCACAACAGATGGATCGAAACGCCAGCGGCTCTGTATCGAAGCGATGGAGAGGCCGCGTTCTGCGGCGGCACGCAATAGAGCGTTCCCGTCGCCGTTGCTCCGGGCAGTGAACGATGTGACGATGAACTGATATCTCCCCGCTCTGTCGCCATTGCACTGCTCCAATATCAACTTCTCCGGCCCGCCCACGAACTCGCTCGCCCGGAGATGCATGACGCTGACCGCGCCGACCCGTTCGCCCTGCATCTTCGCTGCCCGGCACGAAACCCGAACCGACTGCCGGCCACCGCTTCCGCCGCTCCGTGGCGCTCTCCGCGCGCGGTTACCGTTGTGGTCCTGCCGCAGCGCCTTCTCCCACATGCTATGAAGATGCCCCGCCATCCGATCCCATCCGTATCGCTCCGTCACGAGCCGGCGACCTTCATCTCCCAGCCGGGTCCGCCGCTCGCGGCACACGAGCAGGGCACCGACCTCATCGGCAAACTGACGAGGGCTATCGGCCACGATACAATGCCTTCCCGGCTCCACCTCAAGACCCTCCGCCCCCACGCGTGTCGCAACCACCGCCTTCCCCGCACTCATCGCCTCGAGGATCTTGATCCTGCTCCCCCCGCCGATACGAAGGGGGACGACGACGAGTGCTGCGCGCTCCAGGTACGGGCGCACGTCGTCCACTCTGCCGGTGCAGTCGACATCAGAGGTGCGAGCACACCGTTCGACGAGCGACCGCGGAGGACGCCTCCCCACGATCGTGAGATGAAGACCGCCGTGCTCCACCCGGAGACGCGGCCATATCTCATCGAGGAGGTAGTTGACAGCGTCCTGGTTGGGCCGCCAGTCCATCGATCCGACGAAGACCACCTCGCCATCCTGCTCCCCCTCGGGGTGCGGAGTGAAGTAGTCCGTGTCGACACCGTTCTCCACGACGCCGAGAACCGTCGCTCCATATCGATTGCGGAGTATCTGCCCATCTCGCTCGGAGACCACGATCGCAGGCCCGAGTTCGCGGAACGCCTCTCGCTCGAACCGATCCATCTTCCTCCACTGGAAGAACGAATATGCTCTCGCCAGGTAACTCGATCCATACCTCGCCTGCCGCCCCCAGATCTCAGACTCGACATTGTGGCACATGATGACCGCGGGAGCGCGGCCGAGCTGGCGGAGGTGGGGAGCGAAAGGTGTCCACTCGCAGTGGACGAGGTCGTATGCCCCGCTGCTCCATGCCTTGACTGCCGCACGCTCCACTTCCCGGCTGAAATGACGGACCACAGAATACGGATAGCGTTCACCCATATTCAGCAACAGGCGCGAGAGAAACCGGATCCCCCCCTGGTCAGGAGCTTCCCCGTCCGCGTTCGCGTTCGCGCTCGTCCCCGCAACGGGCACGAGGATAACGCGGAGACCCACCGACCGGAGCGTCTCGACCGCCTCGCTCGAACGCCGAAGATCGCCCGGAGCGAGAAACGTGATCTCGTTCTTCCGCGCGAGCCGCGAGAGGAGGCTCAGCGTCCGGATGCGCTTCCCGGCATCGGGTGGAACTGGGAGTTCCTCGTCAAGCACGAGAACTCTCACTTCTCTCCTCCTTGTGTAGCGGCATCGCCCTGATCGGCAGCGCCCGGACTCTCCGCCCTGCTCGACCAGAGGCTCGAGACAACGTAGCGATACTTCCCCGAGGCCTCTTTCGGTATCTCGGATTCGAATCTGTAGTCGATCTTCATCGATGTGCCCAGGAACCGCCGCAATTGTCTTCTCAAGTATTCCATATCGGACTCCGTGTACGATTCAGAAGGGACGATACGAACCGTCACCCCTTCGAGTCTCTCCTGAACCACCTGGAGCTGCTTGAACCCCGGGCGGTCTGCCACGAGATAGACGGTCAGGGCGGCGCCGGAGACGAGCGTCCCGTCCGGCGTCAGGATCGAATCCGTCACTCTGCCCGATACCTGGGCCAGCGCCGGAAGCCCGGCCCCGCAGCCGCATCCATCGCCGTCCCAGCGCCCGAGATCCCCGATGGCATAGCGCAGGAGCGGCATCCCGTAGTTGAAGAGATCGGTCACGAGAATTTCTCCCTCGCGCGAAGCCCCCGCATCGGAGGTCGCAATACGATCGTCCTTACCGGCCTTTCCCCCGCGATCGACGATCTCCAGACAGATGCTCGCCGCATCGACATGGAGCGGTCCGTGGGCCTGGCACTCGCTCGCCATCAGGCCTGCCTCGCGAGAGCCATACTGTTCGAAGAGCGGAGCTCCGAACGCCTCCTCGATGACAGGCCGCTGGAAGGGGTAGAGTGGCTCAGCGGCACTGACCACCGCCTCCAGCGGCACCTCGCTCTTGGTTGCCAGAATGTACTGGGCGAGGGCGAACAGACTGTTCGTATATCCGCGGAGCAGAGTGGGACGGAACTCCCTGAGCCGCCGTACATATAGATCGAGCATCCCCTCATCAAGGCGCGCGCAGGGAAGTATCATGCGGCGGAATATATATCGCTCCTTCACCCTATCTTTGATGGAATCGATCGCCGTCAGATCCTGCGCCGCTCCCCACAGGAGCGCCATCTTCTCCCCGAGATCAAGACCGTACCAGCGATTGAAGACATGCGTGTGGGCGACCCGGCGGAGCACACTGTCGGTATCCTGGTAGAACCGGATGGGTGTCGCCGTCGAGCCCCCGGTTGCGCTCCTGAAGAGACTGCCCAGGGGATAATGCCGCGACATGAGATCGTGGGCGTGGTGCCTGAGATCTTCTTTTGTCAGCCGGGGAATGAGGCGGAGATCCGTGGGATCCTTGATCATCTCGACCTTCACGCCGGCGCGGTCGAACCGGTCACGATAATAGGGAGTCGTCTCGTATGCATGGCGCACGATCGCCCGGAGTCGTCTCGTCTGGAGATCCTCGATCCTCAGGCGCGGCCACGACAGCACCTCCTCGAACTCGCGCATGTAGCGGAGGACTCTGCTCTCGCCCTCCCGCGCCAGCCACAGGGGATAGGTCACGTGTTTCGAGGCCAGATGGCCGAACCGATCGAGACACTCACCGATCACCGTCATCTCCCCTCTCCGTCCGCCTCGACGGAATCCCCGGTCGGCCTCTCCCCGCCCGACGCGGACCGGTCGTCTATACGGCCATCATATGAAGGGATCCCTGCAGAGAACCTGTCTCCGGCCACGTTCGAGATGCAGAACCGGTACTTGCCCGAGGATTCCCTCTCGATACGGTCGCATAGCTCGAACCGGAACGAGATGCCATCTCCCATGATCTCCCTCGCCTGCGCACAGAACGAATCGATCGTCGCGTCGCCGAACTCGTGATCCGGCACGACGCGGACTCTCACTGTTGTCGGATCTTCCTGGATGAGCTGTGCCTGCCCGATGCCCTTGATCCTGGCCACAAGATAGATGGTGAGCGAGGCGCCGGAGACGAGCCGGCCGTCCGGCAGGACGATGAACTCCGTCGTCCTCCCTGCGATTTTATCGATGAGGGGCAGACCTCGGCCGCACTTACACGATGCGGCGGCAGGCGAGGCCAGGTCATCGATCCGATACCTGATCATCGGCATCGCGTAATTGACCAGATCGGTGATGACGACATGCCCGAGCTCTCCGGGCCTGGCGGGCACACCGTTGCTCATGATTTCGACGTATAGACTCTCTGCGTTGATATGGAGTCCCCCGCGATACTCGCATTCGCTTGCGATCAGGCCCACCTCACGACATCCGTACCGGTCATAGACCGGGCAGCCGAAGGCCTGCTCGATGAGGAGCCGTTCACCGGGCTCCAGCATCTCGGCCGATGTAACGACTGACTGGGGATGGATGCCGTCGATCCCCGTCTCGCTGAGAAACCGCGCGAAGATCGCCATCGCCTTGGCATACCCGAAGAGGACTGTCGGGCGAAACCGGGTCAGGATCTCCCCGAATCTGGCCATCTCCCGAGGGCCCATGGAAGACGCGTCGAGCACCCGCTGCCGCTCGAGCAGCCGGCTCCTCACCTCTGCCTTCCATCCCCGCAGCCCCACGAGATCGCGCCGTGCACCCCACACCACACCGACCTTATCCCCCAGATTCCAGCCGGCCATCCTATTGTGCCGGAACGTCGCCGCGCGGCGGTGCGAGTCAGCAAACCGGTCACGGCAGAAGCGAAGCGGCCTTCCCGTCGAGCCCCCGGTCATGTCCGGGATCAGCTCCTCCCGCCTGCTCGATGTCGAGACCATGTGCTGTCCTGACTGTTGGATATCCTCCTTCGTCAGCACAGGGAGACGGCGAAGATCGTCCGGGGATTGGATGTCTCGGGGCTCGAGCCCCCACCTCCGGAACCGATCCCTATAGAATGGAGAGAACTCGTACGCATGAGAGAGGAGCTTCTCCAGGCGGCGCCACTGCATCTCCTCCAGGCGCTCGCGCGACCAGTGCTGCGTCTGTTCGTACAGGCGAAGGTAGGAGAGGTGTCTGCTTCCGTCCTTCAACGCCCACAGGGGATGGACAACCGATCTGATGATTCGCGTGGTATGGTCGCTCATTACGTCACTTCCCAACGTTTGTTGCTCATTCCCTGCGCACTATTCTGCGCACTTGCAGGCCCCCCGGCTGCGACCTGACGGACGATATACGCCAGCGCCACCGACATCCCCGCGATGAAATAGTAGGTCGGCCTGTACAGGTTATGCCCGAACAGCCCGGTGAACAGAAGGACGACGAGACTGATGTCGAGCGCGACTGCCAGCCGGTAGTGCCAGCTCCACACGTTCCCTCCGGCTACGAGCATCTGCCTCGTCTTCCGGTTCACACGTGCGACAACGAAGAGTATGCCCGCGAACCAGACGAGCCCGACCAGGCCCAGTTCTGCCGGCAGCTGAATGTAGATGCTGTGGGCCTCGAGCCAGCTCGGACGCCAGGGAGAGGAGTAAGCCAGGCCGTGCGCGATGCCGAAATTGCCGGGCCCTACCCCGAGGAGCGGCCTGTCGAGGAACATGTGAAGGCCGGAGATCCAGGAGTCGATCCTGCCGAGAGATGACGGATCCTGCTGATAGTCGAGGATCGATACCATCCTCATCTGGTACTGGTATGGCATCAGCAGCGCCGCACACAGGAGTGCGACTGTAATGCCGACGAACATCGCCGGCCGCCTCCCTGTCCGCCACCAGAGTGCGACCGCCGCGACGAGGACGCCGAGCATTCCCGCCCGCGAACCGGTGTACATGATCGTCAGCAACGAGAGCGCAAAGATCAATATGAGGACTAGCCGTGCAGGCCGTCGTCGCTCCACGGGGATGAGCAGGTACAGAAAGGGGACCGCGGCGAGAAGCGTCATCGCCAGGGAGTTGGGATGACCCCAGGCGAGCGCGAGGCCGCGCGCCCTGTCGATCCCCATGGCAAACCCCCGGTTGGCGCCCGAGAAGAACCCCCACAGGGATGACCCGGCGGTCCAGCCGATGAGCACCAGGTAGATCCAGACAAACGCCCCCATTCTCCTCTCGCTGTTCACCAGACCGATGATCAGGAGATAGGCCACCAGGATCTTGGCGAATTCGATCGTTTCCAGGATAGCCAGCGTCTTCCAGTATGCCGTGACGACAGAGAGCGCCATGATGCCTAGGAAACCCGCCATCATGAGCGTGACGCGATGGTTCAGTGCCTCCCACCGCTCCCCTGTACGTCGATGCCAGATGAGCGCGGCCAGCGCCAGCAGCCCCACCACCCGCTCGATATGCAGCGGAGCCAGGGCGGGCACGAGCTCCCCAGGCCGCACATAGAACGTCACCATGTATGCGGCGAGCCCCCAGAACGGATCGTGCAGCAGGATGACTACGAGGAGCGCAAGGGCCGAAGCCCCCAGCGCTGCATACCCGACGATGGGTGTCCCCGCGAGAGAGACACCGATCACCAGCGCCAGGATTGCAAGGCAGAGCGGAACTGCAATGCGCGCGCCCTCCCGCGAACAGAGCCATCCGAGGCCCGGGCTACTATCTATTGTCTTTTCGTACATACTCCAGCACCCTCGCCAGCATGGACGTACAGTTCCTTCGCTCATAGAGAGAGAGCAGGCCCCCGCCTTCCGTAGGAGGCGGATCGATCTCCCCCCGCCAGGCGCGATACCAGTACCGCAGCTCACGGGCAACGGCCTGCGGACTCTCTTCGGTGACCACGCTTCCACGGGCAAGCAGCCGGACAAGCATAGCTGCCTCTCCCTCCGGCACCAGCGCCAGGATGGGCTGCCCGACATAGAGATATTCGAAAAGCTTCGCAGGTATGACCCCCCCGTTCTCCTCTCCTCCGCCCAGCAACAGCAGCAACAGGTTCGAGCGCCTCAATAACGCGAGGGCCTTGCGGTGCGGCAGGTGACCAGATATGTCGATCGATCCCACGAGCTCACCGAGACTGAGCCGGCCCTCGATATCCGGGGACTTATTCCCCACAAGCTTCACCCGCACGAATGGCCGTACCTCGGGCTCGGTGCGGAACCACTCCTTCAGACCGGCAAGGAGGAGATCAGGGCGCCGATCGCCGTACAGGCTGCCGAGAAAGGTGATGATGAACCTGCCGCCATCCCTCTCGCGCAGGAGGCCCCAGTCGCGTGGACTGAGCGAGCCGGGCTGTACGCCTCGACCTCCCTCCTCTACGGCATCAGCGAAATCGTCCGGATCGAATCCGTTCGTGATAGTGAACCACCGGGTGCGGGCCTCGCGATCTGCCCGTCCATTCCCACCTATCTGCGAAGAGAGCAGCTCGCGCGACTTCTCAGAAGTAGTGATGATCGCTGCAGCATCACGCAACAGACGCGCCTCGAGCCATCGCTCTACCCTCTCCCTCTTCCCGCCGCGCCGCGACGGGAGAAAATGGATGTTCGACGTCCATAGATCCCGAAAATCTGCCACCCACGGCTTTCCGGTGAGCAATGAGAGAAGCCAACCGGCGAGATGCGTGGAGTGGGGAGGACTTGTGGTATAGATGACGTCGATGCCGTCCGCGACTGCCTTCAGCCCGGCCGCCACCGCAAACGGTATCCACCACACCTGCTCATCAGGCGTGGTGAGAAGGTCCCGGGCCAGCTGCTTGATCCCGCGCGCTGCTCTCCCCATATCTCTCGCCGGGCCCCCGACCGCGCTGCAAGAACATTCCGTTTCCGATCCCGTAGGGAGCGAACTCCCCCACCGGTCGACCTCCTCGCCTGACGCATACTCGGTCTCCCTCCCTTTTCGACCCTCCCACCAGCGGAGCGGCTCCATAGACCGGGTCCTCAGCACTTTCAATGATCCCGGGAGATCGTCGAGCAGGCTGGGGTCGTAGGCGTAGTTGAACCCCGAGCGTACGGTCAGGACTGTCGGCTCCCACCCGAATTCAGGGAGGAACTTGGCGAACTTGACCGTTCGATGGCCTCCCACCGCAGCCATCGGCGGGAAGGCATAGCTGATAAGCAACAGACGCTTCATACCCTGGTCGTTCCT
>SMTZ1_10002158_pt1 | contig 19940 bp, 15 predicted proteins | sample DeeMarSWOR136_30_FD_25667 | JGI IMG/M metagenome (IMG submission 25667) | reverse complement strand
TACCTGAGTTACCTTGTAACGTTCCCTTCTAATTTCATCAATGGCATCTTCTCTATCCTGTTTGTTACCTCGCATACCAAAATAAATGCCACCGACCAGTCCTAATGCACTCATGGGATAAATCAGCGGAACCGATTCTGTAGAAGCTATTAGAACACCTACGCCAAATCCCACCGCAGCGCCTAATACCAAACCTCCCACACCATATCCTAATGTTTTGGTAATGCCCTTATTCGAACTAATTTCCTTCTCAGTAATTTCCTGGCCTTCCAAGTCATAAACCTTTGCTGCGAGTTCCATTGTCAGGACCTTGTTGATATCGATTTCTTCCGGTTTATTACTCTCAGTATCTATATATGTTAAAGTAGAGCCCTCTTTCTTTAGCAAAACACCTTCTTTAATAATCCCGCCCACCAACATAATTTTAACCGATTGGCCAATTTCAGGATCTTCCAGACTCATAGAACGCGAACTTGAGCAACCAAATAGATAGAAACAAAAACAGCCAATTAAAACAATGCTAACCAATTTTTTCATTTCACAAATCCTTTCCTATTTCTTACCTGAGTCAACATCGTTAAAGAAGTCATTTAATAAATCTGATTCCGTTCTATGATTGGCCTCTTCATTCTTCTTATTCTGGTTCGATACTGATCGTGATTTTGTGTTATAATTTTTTCCTTTATCTTCATGAGCTGGGTTTCCCTCGGCAGCTGAGAATACCTTTTTAGTTCTGTCCTTAAGTTTAACCAGATCGAACTCATCCAATTCCAATACATCTAATAATTCGAGCTGTGAAGTCAAAACATGACGAAGTCGTGCAATCAAGGACTGTTTTTGTGTTTTAAGAGTTATCACCTCTTCTTTAAGAGTTTGTGTCTCACGTCGGGCATTTTCAAGCATTTCTGAAGCGGATAGTTCAGCCTCTTTAAGAATCAGCTCCGCTTCTTTTTTTAAATTTTCGCGAGATTTATTAGAGGTCTCCTGAACATTTAATAAGGTCTGCTTCAAAGTGCGTTCAACTTCCTTATAATTTTTTAACTCAGTCTCTAATTCGATAATCTTTTTCTCATATCCCTTATTGTTGTTAAGCATTTTTTCATATTCATTACCCAACATTTCCAGAAAGGTATCGACTTCCACAGAATCATATCCTCGCATAGTTTTTTTAAATTCTTGCTTTTTTATCTCCAAAGGCGTTATTTTCAAAAGATGCCTCCCTGTTAGAGTAGCAGTAATTAGTAAAAAAATACTATTTAATATAAATTTAAAATTTAAGACATATCCCATTGAAATGCAACACGATTGCATCCATCTAGACTCTGTCATTTCATTCGCTTTTATTACTTAAATAGGTGATATAGGATTGCTTTCACAACAAATGCCTTCTAACACTAGATTGGGGATTTTTAATTAGGAATGTTTTATTTTGACAATTATAAAGGTGGCTTATATCTTTCTATAAAATAACTATTAATTTTACTCCTTGGAAGGTTGCTGAAAGCCGATATTTTTCTGTTTATGATCGAGTCCGTGTAATTTTATTTCACCATGCTGTTCTTCATATTTTCTGATATTATCCTGTAATGCTAACAGAAAAGATTTAGCATGTTGTGGGGCTTTAATGATGCGTGTATATACCTTCGCTTTAGGTTTACCAGGTAACACACGCGCAAAATCAAAAACAAACTCAGCAGGTGAATGAGTTATGAGTACTAAATTTGAATAGATACCTTCTGCTGTTTCATCATTAATCTCAATGTTAATTTGTTGTTGACCCATTTGAGGTATTTTATTCATTATAATTTCTCCTCAATATTGTTTACCAAGGTCAATTTTAATAAATTGAAATTTCAATTTAGACAAATGAAAAATTTAAATCAAGTTCGTTAAAATGGCTAAAATTCCGCAGGAGAAAATTGAGGAGATTCGAACAGCCGCTGATATCGTGTCATACATTTCCCGCTATGTTTCATTAAAAAAAACCGGGAAAAATTTTAAAGGGTTGTGTCCCTTCCATAAAGAAAAAACCCCGTCTTTTATAGTCAGTCCTGAGAAACAACTTTATCACTGCTTTGGATGTGGTAAGGGGGGAAATCTCTTAGGCTTCTTGATGGAAATTGAAAAGATCTCATACATCGAAGCCATTCGCAAAGTCGCATTTGATTTAGGTATCCCTCTTCCTATTCAGAGTTACGAAAAATCCGAACAAGAGGCCTCTGAATTTGATGCACTATATAGTGCGAACAAAATTGCCAAGGATTTTTATGTTGCAGAGCTATATAAAGTAGGTGGCAGTCAGGCGCGGAATTATATTAAAAAACGTAGATTTAAACCAGAGACTATTAAAAAATACGAAATCGGTATTGCACCGGGAAAGTGGGATTCATTTTATAATGAAGCCAAACATCATAAATTAGATCTAAAAATTCTCACAGATTTGGGTCTTATTCAGAAAAAAGAAACAGGAAATGATTACTTTGATAAATTTAGAAACCGCATCATGTTCCCCTTTCACAATATCTCTGGTCACATCGTGGGATTTGGTGGCCGACGCCTTGTGGAAACGGACCAACCGAAATATTTAAATTCCCCGGAATCAAAAATCTACAAAAAAGGTGAAATTTTGTATGGATTGTATCAAGCGATTCCTGCGATCAGAGAAAACCAGATGGTGATCCTGGTTGAAGGCTATTTTGATCTATTGCGTTTAGTAGATGTTGCCATCGAAAATGTCGTTGCATCGAGTGGAACAGCTTTAACCGAGGCACAAGGTCGCTTATTAAAAAGAATAACAAACTCAGTTATTATATCCTACGATAGCGATGAGGCGGGTATAAAAGCAGCTTTACGCAATAGTTACATCTTGGAATCTTTAGGTTTAGATGTATACATATTGGAGATTCCTGTACCACACGATCCCGATTCTTACATATTAAATGAAGGAAAAAATGCTTATCTGGAACTAATCAAGAAAAAAATTACCCCTATAGAATTTCAGTTAAGGAATTTTAAATCGCTTTATCCACTGGCATCTATCGAAGACAAAAATCGATTTATAGATGAGTTATTAGAGAATCTAACTCAGCTACCAAATGATGTCAAAGTGGGACTTAATCTACATCTTATATCTGAACATTTACAGATTGCCGAAACATTTCTTATTTCACGATTTAACCGTCTGAAAAAACAACGTAAATATCAAACGCAACCTATTTTTTCTTCAGGTGAAGAAGAGGAAGTATCGCAACCATTTCGTAGAGGCCAATGGCGGGCTGAAGAAGGTATAATTTCGCTTTTGCTTCTTAACGAACCTCAAATCACAAAAATAATCCTCCACCAAGTTTCAGCCTCCGATTTTGAAAATGATGACTTGCGAGCATTGTTTGAATTTATTTCGTTACAATGGGAGGAAATGGGAAAGGCAGATCTCAAATCAATCAATAATAAATTTAGTTCTAAAGATGAGCAAACTTTGCTTTCAAAACTGTATATATCAGAGATAAACAACAGTAATAAATTTGCAGCAGACTGTATCTATAAACTAAGAAAACGCTCACTAGATTTAAGATTTAATGAATTAAAAAGATTAATGAATGAGGAATCCTCTTCACACGATTCAATTTTACATTATATGCGAGAGCTGAATGCCATTCGCAACAAATTGTCCGAAATAGAACAAGAACATGCACGTTATTTTAAACTTGATCTATAAATTAGACAAAATCAAAGTCCTGGGGGACATCATTTTCTTTTAAATGTAGCTGAACAAGCTCCAAAGATATTTAAGAACCTAGCTCATGGTTTGATTCATATAACCGATTATATCTAAAAGAACTTTATATTCTTGAAATAATATAATTTTGTCAAATTTTAAGGGGAGTTACGATTGGACAATTCTGTGGATGTATTGGTAATAGACGATAACGATCTTCAATTGGAATATCTTGACCACCTTTTGCAATCCCACGGATACACGGTCCATACAACAAGTGAGAGTAAAAAGGCAATTGAAATAATTAAAAAGGTACATCCGCGTCTAATTATTTTAGATATAATGATGCCAGAGGTAGACGGATTTACAATACTTAAGCAGATTCGTGACGATAAGAATTTCAATTCAATTCCCGTCATTGTATATACCAGTAAAATATTCGCGGTTGATAAGAAAAAAGCTCAATTTTTGGGTGCAAATGGCTTTATTGCTAAACCGGTAAAAGGTTCTGTTATTATCGAAGAGATAAAAAAATTTATTTAAGGGAGTAGCTATGGCCTTCATCAAGTTTTGGGGTGTAAGGGGTTCAATTCCTACACCCGGACCAGCGACGAGCCGTTATGGCGGAAATACCCCCTGTCTTCAGCTACAATACAATGAGGAGGATTTCTTCATTTTAGATGCGGGTTCAGGTATTCGAGAACTAGGTCAGCATTTAGTAAAGTTGGGAAAACCCGTACAGTCTCATATATTTATCAGTCACATGCATTGGGACCACATCCAAGGTATACCATTTTTTGTACCTGCATTCATCCCCGGTAACGAGTTCACATTTCATGGTGCACAAGAAGCAGATATGAAACTGGAAGATATCCTGGCCGACCAAATGAACCCTGTAAATTTTCCCGTGCAAATCGATGAGATGTCATCCAAATTCGAATTTCATGAAATGTACGAAGGCACGTACGTGGTAGAAGGTATAAAAGTAGAAACACTTTACCTTAACCATCCCGGATATGCACTTGGTTATAAATTTCATATAAAGGATAAATGTATTGTTTATGTTAGCGATAATGAACCTTATCCCGTTTATCCCACGGCTTCACAAAATTCGGATAATCCAGGTGAAAAAGTTTTTACAGAAGATAATAATCAACGGATAATCATGTTTAGCAAAGATGCCCATTTGTTTATCCATGATGCACAATACACTCCTGAAGAATATAAGAATAAATATCAATGGGGTCATTCCCCCTATGATTATACTGTTAAGGTAGCATTGGAAGCCAATGTTCATACACTAGTATTATTTCATCATGATCCGCTACATGACGATGACTTTATCGATAGTATGATAGATTCGGCTAAAAAGATCTCATGGCAGGCAGACAGCAGTATGAAAATACTGGGAGCCAGGGAAGGAATGGTTTTGTCACTTGATTAGTGTGCTTCCAACCAATTTTTACCCACTCCTATTTCAACTTTAATAGGTACATCGAGTATAATAGCATTCTCCATTTTAGATTTAACCATTGATTTCATATAATCAATTTCCTCTTGCGGCACCTCAAACACCAGTTCATCATGAACCTGGAGAATCATTTTGCTCTTAAGATTACGATCGGTTATTGCCTTGTGTATATTGATCATAGCCATCTTGATAAGATCTGCTGCACTGCCCTGAATAGGAGTATTAATCGCCGTTCTTTCAGAAAATTCTCTCAATTGACGGTTGGAACTATGAATTTGGGGTAAATATCGAATTCGTCCCTTCATGGTTCTCACAAATCCTTTTTCATTTGCGTCAGCGATCGTTTTGCGCATAAAATCCTGAATTTTGGGGTAGGTGGCAAAATATTCAAAAATAAACTGTTCTGCTTCTTCAACGCTAATATCAAGCCTGTTTGAGAGACCATACTTGCTCATACCGTAGATGATGCCAAAGTTAATCTCCTTTGCTTTACGACGATGTTCCTGTGTGACTTCATCCAGTGCGATATTAAATATTTGCGCAGCTGTTGCGCTGTGGATGTCTAAATTTTGTGCAAAACACTGCTGCATTTTTTCATCACCGGAGAGATGAGCCATAATGCGCAATTCAATTTGAGAATAATCAGCACTCATAATCATTGAGTTTTGTTGCGAGGTTGTAAATGCCTTGCGCATTTGCCGTCCAATCTCTGTGCGGATTGGAATATTTTGCAGATTTGGATTAACACTTGATAACCTCCCGGTTGATGCTACCGTTTGGTTAAATGAAGTATGAATGCGGCCTGTTTTCCTATGGATTAGATCGGGTAGTGCATCAACATATGTATTCTTTAGTTTGCTAAGTTTACGGTACTCCAATATATTACGTGGTAATGGATGTCGATGATATCTTTCCAAAATCTGCTCAGATGTTGCATATTGACCCGTTTTGGTGCGTTTCGGTTTGCGCATATTTAGTTCCTTATGTACCTCGAGCTTATCAAAAAGAATAATCCCTAATTGTTGAGGCGAATTGATGTTGAATGTTTCACCCGCCTGCTTATAAATCGACTTTTGCAATTTATCTAATTCACTTGACAGTTCATTAGATATTGATTTAAGTAACTTAGTATTCAGGGTCACACCATGTTCTTCAATCTCAATCAAAACAGAGACCAGGGGCATTTCAATGTGATAAAAGAGCTCTTCTAACTGCATTTTCTTAAGTTCTGGGCGCAAAAATTGTGTCAACCTCAAGGTTATATCAGCATCTTCACAAGCATATTCATAAACCTCGCTTGAAGGTAAATCTGTCATCTTTCTTTGATTCTTCCCAGATCCTATTATATCTTCAATGGGTATCATTTTGTAATCGAGATACTCCAATGCCAGATTATCTAAATTATGTTGACTGCTGGCGGAATTAATCAAGAAAGAAGCGATCATGGTATCAAAAGCTAAATTCTGAACATTAATTCCATGTTGACGTAAAATCATTGTGTCAAATTTCACATTTTGAGCGATCTTACTAATCTTTTTATCTTCAAAAATGGGACGTATCTTTTCAAGAACGGTCTCTTGATCAAGCTGGGCCTCGGGATGATTCAAAACAATATAAAAGGCATCATTTGGCTTAAAACAAATGGCAATGCCGGCTATTTTTGCAGTAAAAGTATCCAGTGAATCTGTTTCTAAATCGAAGACAAATTCAGGGACTGATTTCCATCTATCGATCAACTCATTTAACTGCATTTCATCTTTAATTACACGATAGTCTACATTTGCCATTCGCTGTTGTTGTGATTTTTTCCCGTTGTCACCAGCAATTAATTCATGCACTTTTGTAGCACGTATTGATAGTCGAGTAAACTCCATATCTTTCAGAAGAACTTCAACTTTATGTTTATCCCAGGTGCGCAGGATGAGATCATCCAGTGCAATATCAATTGGTACATTATCTTGAAGTATGACCAGCTCTTTTGATAGTAGCGCCTGAGCTCGATTTTCTTTGATTTTTTCACGAAGCGCGGGTTTAGATATTTTCTCAACATTACTGAAAACATTCTCAAGAATATTAAAAACCTCAATTAATTCGCAAGCAGTTTTTTCACCGACCGAAGGTATACCGGGAATGTTATCGGATTTGTCCCCCATTAAAGCCAACCAATCAACAATCTGTGCAGGATAAACACCATATTTTTCCTTTACACCTTTAGTATCCAAAACTCGTGCAGTATCTGAAGATGATTTAGCGGGTAGGTATATATTTATATTTTCATTGACTATTTGAGCCAGATCTTTGTCTCCAGAGACAATCAGGACCTGTAATTTATCACGGGCATATTTTTTAGCTACGGTAGCTATTATGTCATCTGCTTCAAAACCCTCTTTTTCTAACACATTCATATTTAAAGCATGCAGAGTTTCCATCAAACGCGGAAATGTTGCAGCCATTTCTTCCGGCATTTTTTCACGTGTCGCTTTATATTCTTTATAAATCTGATGACGAAATGTAGGTTCTTTGGTATCAAATATTATCGCAAAGTATTTGGGTTTTTCATCTTCGATCAGTTTGAAGATAGTATTCAAAAAACCAAAAGTAGCGCTTGTATTTTCCCCCCTGGAATTAATTAATGGATTGCGTATAAATGCAAAATAGCTCCTGTAAAAAATAGCCGATCCATCGATTAAAATTAATTTATCCCGGGTCATAAATGATCCACCTTCCATTTATTATGAGCATAAAATGGCTTAAATTTCAACCACCGTAACTCCTGTATCTCCCTCTCCAACCCTGCCCAAGCGAAATGATTTAATATTCATCTTTCTTTGTAGATAGGCATGAATCTTTTTTCTTAATGCCCCCGTTCCTTTCCCGTGAATAACCCTGACCTCATGCCAATTTGAATAAATCGCATGATCCAGATATTTCTCCAATTCAATAATTGCATCATCAGCCAACTTCCCTCTCAAATCGATTTCATTGCTAATATGAGCTGTATGTACATCAAAGCTGGAGTAGTTGTCCTTTGCTGGTGAAGGTTCTTGACATAATTCAATATCTGATAACATTACGACAAATTTAACACCTTTCGCCTCAATTTCCAGTTCTTGTTTATCTTGGAAAATTTTCGAAACCTCCCCTTTTATGGCCAATCGTTTACTCCGGACAGTCTGCCCAATCCGAATATCGTTCATTGATAGCGCTGGCTGTTGATACTTCTGCATCTGTTTAGCAATGTCGTATTTGAGCTGTTCAATAGTGCCTTTACTCCTCTTAATAACATCTGGATGTGCTCCTGATTCACGTATTTCCCTGATAATACCTTCAATTGTTTTATTAATTGAATCTAAAAGTATTTTTGCTTCTTCCAGAGCTTCATTTTCGTACTGTTTCCTTTTCTTATCCAACTCATCGTAACGAGTACGATATAGCGCTTGAAGACCCTGGAGTTCCGCTTCACGCAGTGATACCTGTGATAATCTTTTTTCAAATTCTTGTTTCTTCTCTGATAGTTGGATAATCATTTCTTCCAACTCATGGTGTGACGATCCTAATAGTTCTTGTGCACGCTTTAGAATTTTATCATTCACCCCCAGCCTTCTAGAAATATCAAAAGCATAGCTGCTTCCAGGAATACCCACTTCCAGTACAAAACGCGGCGTGAGCATATGTCTATCAAACTGCATGGCTGCATTGATCACCTGGTCCATATTGTGTGCAAATGCCTTCAATTCCCCATGATGGGTTGTAACGATTGTAACTATACCTTCACGAGTCAATTTTTCCAAAATTGCGATGGCCAGAGCAGAACCTTCGGCCGGATCAGTACCAGTACCAATTTCATCCACCAATACTAAAGAACGATGTGAAGCATTATTTACAATATCATTTAATTTGGTAATATGTGAAGAAAATGTGCTTAAATCATTCTCAATAGATTGTTCATCACCAATAACTGCAAAAATCTTATTGCATATGGGGAACCTTGAATTCTCCTTAACGGGAATATGAAAACCAGTTTGAAAGAGTGCTTGTAGTAAACCAATAGTTTTTAAGGCAACCGTTTTTCCACCGGCATTCGGGCCGGTTATAATCATGGTACTAAAATCCTTACCGATAGTCAGGGTAAGGGGTACAGCATCTTTATTCAGTTTATTTAGTAAAAGCGGATGATAGCCTTCATTGATTTGCCAGTAAAAGTCGTCGTTTATCTTTGGCGCGGTTCCAGTACAAGAAATGGAGTAGTGTGCTTTGGCATGCAAGACATCAAAATTCGTTAAAATATCTAAATCCGTCAGTAATTCGGATCTATATTGTCGGAAATTCTCAGCAAGACGCTTAAGAATGCGAACAATTTCTTTTTTATCCTGGGCATATAGCTCTTTCAGTTCATTGTTTAATGGGATCACTGAGAGGGGTTCAACATAATGTGTTTGTCCTGTCGCAGACTGTCCATGGACTATTCCCGGTATTTTATTTACTGAGTATTCCCGGACGGGAAGTACCAATCTACCTTCACGCAGGGTAATATACTCATCCTGAAGATGCTGTGTTTGTTTACGTAAAATTCTTTCTAATTTAATATGAATTTGTTTACTGATTATCTCAATATTTGTACGGATTTGTTTCAGGTCAGGACTTGCATTGTCATAAATGGCTCCCGTGGAATCGATTGTGCTCTGGATCAGCTTATTTAAATTATCCAATGGATTTATAGCGAGAGATAGATTGTATAAAACCGGATACTTATCTTTGTGGTTTTTAAAAAACTTTACTACTTCGGCCGCTATGTCTAAAACATTTTGTATTCTTTGACAATCCGCTTGTTCGAGATAACTTTCCAGTGGTTCTATTTTATGTAACTGGATTCGGATGTCATCAAACGACCAAATAGGCAATCCACCATCAAAAAGAAAAATATCTTTTAACTCGCTTATCTCAGTGAGAACTTTTTCTATTTCTTGTTTCTTAGACAAAAACGTACTATTTAGAAGACGCGTTCTGCCCATTTCACTAACGCATTTTTTGCTTATCAATTCTAACACTTTAGTGAATTCTAAATTATCAATCGTTTCAGCTGAAATATGTTTACTTAAACGATCAATCATTGCTAAATTGCACTCCACAGATTTTGAATCTGTTCATAGAGTTGTGGTCCCAGCGCTTTGAGAAGCGGAAATACTATGCTTTCTTTTGCGCCTGTTTTTTCTATGAATTCACTTGAGAAGGGAATGAAACTTAAGAGAAAGACCAAAATACTTAATACTAAAATCCCCTTCAGAAGGCCAAAGAAGCCCCCTAATATCCGGTTTAGCCAACCTAACATTGCAAATTTGAGTGTACGAGTTAAGATATTGCCTATGAATCTTAAAACTATATTTATAACTATAAATAATGCTATAAAACTGATGATGGTACTGGCTGATTTTGGAAGTATAGGAAAATATTTTATAAGTAGGGTGCTAAAAAAATCCACATAGGTTATGGCAATGAGATAACCAAAAATTAAACCAGCAACAGATACTAACTCCAGCACCAATCCACGAAAAACACCGCGTATAAAAAAAAGGGATATAACAATAAGAATGAAAAGATCTAAAGAATTCATGAGGGAAGATTTGCCAGTGCAACCTTTACCTTGTGCTGAACTAATTTTCCATCCGCTTTTCCTTTCACTTTAGGCATGATTGCACCCATAACACGGCCAATATCTTTTTCACTTGAAACATGTAAAGAAGAAATAGTCTCTTGAATAATTTTCTCAATTTCCTGTTCACTCAGTTGTTCAGGCATATATCTAACAATAATTTCATATTCAGCTTGTTCCTTAGCAACTAGATCATCCCGGTTGCCTTTTTCATACATCTCAATTGCTTCTTTTCTATTTTTTGCTGCCTTTTGGAGAACTTGGGTGATGTCTTCATCATTTAACTCTGTACCCTTACCTCTGGCAATACGTGTATCCTTAATTTGCGCTCGTATCATACGCAAGGTTGATACTTCCTCTTTCTTACCAGCCTTCAAAGCCAGCTTCAAGTCCTCAAACAAACGATCTTCAAGAGACATCTTAGATATTACCTTGCTTCTGCCATTAATTTCCGCATTTTTCGTTTGGCAGCATTGATTCGGCGCTTTTTTTGTTCACTTGGTTTTTCAAAATGTTGATGTTTTTTAATCTCTGACATTAAGCCAGATTTTTCACATGCTTTGGTAAATCTTTTGAAAGCTTTTTCAAAAGGTTCATTATCGCGTACTTTAATTGTAATCATTAACTGGCACTTCCCTTTCCATTTAATACTACTTTTCTAATTAATATGAATATTTCTCTGGATTTAAAATCAGGTCTATTTCATAATCTGCCGAAGCCTTCCAGGATCTGTTTCTTGCCGCTATTTTGAAGTGATCAATTGCTTTCTGCTTTTGACCTAATTGCTTATACACCTGACCCAGACCGAAGTTGGAACCTGCGATTATGGTTTGCGATCTTGATAATTTTAAGGCATCGTTATATGAAGATTCGGCTTCAGTATACTTTTTAAGTTTTAATTGAACTTCACCCAGACGGTAATAGTAACTACCTTTACTTGAATTCTTTTTTGTTGCATTAATCGCATGATTAAAGGAGTCTATAGCCTCCGTTAGTTGATTTTCTCTTTCTTGACAAAGCCCTAATGTATTCCAGGCTGAATCATAACTGGGATCGAGTTCAACTGCTTTTTTCAGACTGGCAATTGCATGGATATAGTTCTTCATTTTATAATGCACCATTCCAACACCATAATGGGCTTTACTTGACTGATCATTAAAGGCAACCACCGCATTAAAACTGTTAATTGCCTGATCAAATAACTCCATGTCCATTTGCAGATTTCCCAGAGCAATATACGCCTGCTCGAACTTCTTATTAATTTCGATCGCTTTCTTAAAAGCACCTGTTGCTTCGTCATATTCATTTAGTCGCTTATAACAAACACCAAGCATATAAAAAGCATCTTCAAACTTTGCATCGGCAGTGATTGCCTCTTTAAAAAGTGGAACGGCCTTTTTGAAATCGCCTTTTTTTGCTAAATCCAAACCTTTGTTAAAAGCGTTTCCAGCTTCAGGGCTGCGGGCTGCATTGTTTTGAGCCCCAACCAAGGTGCTTAATACTAAGATGGTGCTTATTATTGATATTACTCGTTTCACAGTGTATTGCCTCCTTTAACCATTTAATTTTAAAACTTTCAATTTAAATATAATTGATCATTAGATCAACATAAATATAGACTATATTCAATACTATTTTATTCCTTAACCTTAACTTTGTTCCTTAATTAATATCATTTTCTACTTAGCAATACGATTTAAAATTTTATTTTACACGTTCCAAGTATTTACCATCTGAGGTGTCAATTCTTATCAGTTCTCCTTGAGAAATAAAGGGAGGTACCTGAACTTTAAGACCGGTTTCAAGTATGGCGGGTTTATAGGAAGAAGTTACGGTCGCTGTCTTAAGTTGCGGTTCCGTTTCGGTAACGCGCAGTTCAATAGATGCTGGTAAATCTACGCTAATTGGTTTATTTTGATAAAAATTCACGTTGACTTTGGTGTTTGGTAATAGATAATAATCTGCATCACCTAAAACATCGGAATGCAATATGAGTTGATCGTACGTTTCGCTGTCCATAAAATAAAAAGCATCCCCATCTTTATACAAAAATTCCATCTCTTTGCTGTCAAGAGAAGCCTTTATAGCAGTTTCATCGCTGCGAAACCGCTTTTCAGCATTCACACCTGTTATAACGTTTTTCATTTTGGTCTGAACCGAGGCTTGGCCTTTACCGGGTGTATTGTGAAATACTTCGCTTAGTTGATACAGTTCACCGTTGTATTCTATAATCATACCTTTACGAAGTTGCGTGGCTTTTAATTTCATATACATTTCTCCATATTGAATTCGCTCATCTTGTTTTTACATTGTAGATATTTCGCTTCATCAAATTCATACTTATATTCTTTGATATGTTGTTTTACATACCTGCGATAGGATAATCCTTGAAATACTCCTTTCAATTCTTTTTCGAGTGGTACGACTTGTTTAGCGATTGGCCATTGAAAAGGCTTGTTACAATTTAAATCTATTACACATCCCCAGTCAATTCCCCAAGATATTTTATCCAATGGAAAATTCTTAAAGCATTTTTTTAAGGATAAATACATAGCTTGTAAATTTGGATCTAAATAGTAAAATGCTTTGGAATAAATATATGCATTATGATAGTGCTCAGGAACATTTAATACTCCAGCCAGATTTAACCGCCAGCAAGTAATTAGTAATAAATCGAGTACGAGGTGAGAGAATCCAAGCCCTGGATAATGCTGGCCTGGTAATCGTGGTCGCTTTTCTGTAAAGGATCCTGTAATATTTTGAATAAGTAACCAATCTATAGCGAGAGCTAAAAAAGATTTGTTATTTATATGACAATCGAATGGCATATGCACAGAAAAATACTGTTTTCTCACCACCAGCTCGACCAGTAAATTTTTCTTATTCTTTTCTTTATAATACAGTGCAATTTTATGTTTATAAGGATCGCTGGTGTCGATATCGGTAATAATTTCTTTGAATCCTTTTTTTTCTAATTTTTTATAGACGCCATATTTTTCAAAAGCAATTTTTAGACCTTCTTTGGAATAAAAACCAAGAAAAAATGTACTCCCCCGTTTACCGATATCCAAATGAAATAGATTCTTCTCAGAAAAATCAATCTGTGAAATATCCGGTTTCTGTAATTGTTCAGTTTGTAATCTTTTGGCAATATGCCAATATTTATTATATACTTTCACTGTACCTCTTATCAATACTTGCACGGATAAAATCATAATAAATTTGCCAACTTTTCGCTCCGTAACCACCTCCAGCAACTATAACCAGCGGTATTTTTCTTTTCTGCACGGTATTTAATACAAATAAATTGCGCTGCAGCATTTCCTTGCGGGAAAGATGTAGATCTCCTACCGAGTCATGTATATAGGGATCTGATCCAGCAATATAGTAAATAATATCAGGTTCTAGACTACTTAAAAATGTGGGAAAATTATTTCTTAAGATGTCTAAATAGGTAGATCCTTCACAATGTTCAGGTAGATAAATCTCTAAATTATTCTTTTTATTGACAGTTATCCAGTGGCTGGCATTTAGCGAAAATGTAGAAACAGCAGGATCGTCTCTGAAAATCATCAGATTACCATCACCTTGGTGATAATCTAGATCTATAATCATTGGCTTGAAGATCATTTTTTCTTGACGATATTTTTGAATTGCAATCGCCACGTCATTTATCAGGCAAAATCCAGCTGCTTTGTCCGTTTGAGCGTGATGAAAACCACCTCCTAGATTAAATACTGCTGTTTTATATTTAAGCGCATGTTCTGTCGCAAGGAGTGTACCCCCGGTTACTATTCTAAAGAATTCTAAGATGGAAGAATCCCAGGGATACGCGTAAGCCAGTCTTAGATAGTTAGCCACGTTAAGAGGATTTTGTATTCGTTTTAAGTATTGTTTGGTATGTACTAACTCCATATCTTCATAGCGGACCATTAAGGGTTTTAAAATGTGTTTACGCCTGATAATACGTTGAGCTACCAGCTTGTCTCTGATTTTTTTAAATCTCATGCCATCAATATAATTATGCGTGAATTCTCCGTCCAGGCCATGATAGTAGTCATGGGAAAAAACAATCCGTATTCGATTTCTATTAAATAGAATCATGAAACACAAAGCTATATTATAGTTATTTTAGCTGTGTGGCAATCATCATTTGTAAAGGAGAAGCAAAGTATTCTATAAAAAATAAATATTCAAAGCACCAAAAAACAGGCCGGATAATTATTATCCGACCTGTTAATCTGCAACCCACTTTTTGCCAATGTTATTTTTTTTCAGAGCGAATCGCTTCTTGTGCTGCAGCAAGACGGGCAATCGGAACACGATAAGGTGAACAACTCACATAGTTCATACCGACGCGATGACAGAATGCCACGGATTTTGGTTCACCGCCATGCTCACCACAGATACCAATTTTAAGGTTACTTTTAGTCTCTCGTCCTCTTTTTACAGCCCATTCCACTAATTGTCCAACACCACTCTGATCCAATACCTGGAATGGATCTTCAGGTAATATGCCTTTCTCTTCATATTCTGCCAGAAATTTACCAGCATCATCTCGTGAAAATCCAAAAGTCATTTGTGTCAAATCATTCGTACCAAATGAGAAAAATTCAGCTTCTTGGGCAATTTCATCAGCAGTTATTGCCGCACGGGGGATTTCAATCATTGTACCAATCATATAATCAACTTTTACTCCGAACTCTTTCTGGACTTTTTCAGCTACATCTTTAACAACAGATTTTTGATGTGCTAACTCAGCTCTTGTTCCAATCAAAGGTATCATTATCTCTGGGTAAACCATTACCCCTTCTTTAGTAAGCTGGCATGCCGCTTCCATGATGGCTCGAGCCTGCATTTCAGTAATTTCTGGATAGCTGATCCCGAGTCGACATCCACGATGTCCAAGCATGGGATTAAATTCATGTAACGAATCTACTTTTGCTTTAACCTCGGCAACTGAAATACCCATTTCTTGAGCCATTTCCTCCCGGCTCTTATCATCCTGAGGTAAAAATTCATGCAAAGGTGGATCCAACGTGCGGACGGTAACAGGTAAATCATGCATGGCTTTAAAAATGCCATAGAAATCTTCCCGTTGGTAGGGCAAAAGTTTTTCCAATGCTTTTCGTCTACCCGCTTCATCATTTGCCAGGATCATCTCACGTACGGCTTTTATACGATCCCCTTCAAAAAACATATGCTCGGTACGACATAATCCGATACCTTCTGCTCCAAATTTTCTGGCAACATCAGAATCATGCGGTGTATCTGCATTGGTACGAACCTTCAGCTGCCGTACTTCATCTGCCCAGGACATTAACTTACCGAAGTTACCCGATAATTCGGGGGTTACGGTGGGTACTTTTCCTTCAATAACTTCGCCGCTGGATCCATCAAGGGAAAGCCAATCACCCTCTTTGTAAATTTTTCCATGCACTTTAATCTCTTTTAATTTATAGTTTATCTCAAGCGCAGAACAGCCAGCCACACAACAGGTCCCCATACCACGGGCAACTACAGCAGCATGGGACGTCATACCACCGCGTGATGTTAAAATTCCTTTAGCCACATCCATACCGCCTATATCTTCAGGGGATGTTTCAATTCGCACCAATAATACATCTTCGCCTCTTGAAGCCCATTCTTCGGCATCATCAGCATGAAAGACAATGCGGCCTGTGGCTGCGCCGGGAGATGCTGGTAATCCCTTGGTAATTACTTTTTTCTCTGCTTTGGGATCAAATGTGGGATGTAGTAATTGATCAATTTGATTCGGATTAATGCGCATCAGGGCAGTTTTTTTATCGATTAATCCCTCTTCAACCATATCTACAGCAATACGCACAGCAGCTTCTGCCGTTCTTTTACCCCCTCTTGTTTGCAGCATCCATAACTTGCCTTTTTGTATTGTAAACTCAATATCCTGCATATCCTTATAATGTCTTTCCAATAGCTTATAAATCCTGTCCAACTCTTTATATGCCACAGGCATAATTTCTTCTAGTGTGTGCTGGTCGGGATTGGTTTTTGTAGACACATTGACTGGTTGTGGATTTCTAATTCCTGCCACAACATCCTCACCCTGGGCATTTACAAGATACTCGCCATAAAACTTTTTATCACCTGTAGCAGGATCTCTGGTGAAAGCCACACCCGTTGCGCAATCATCACCCATATTACCATAAACCATGGCCTGAACATTGACCGCAGTGCCCCAATTAGCTGGAATATTGTTTAACTTGCGGTATGTAAGTGCTCTGGGATTATTCCATGAACCAAACACCGCGTTAATCGCACCCCATAATTGTTCCCAAGGATCAGTAGGGAAATCTTTGCCTGTTTCCTTTTTTATAGCTTCTTTGAACCTTTTAACCAGTTCTTTTAAATCATCGGCAGTGAGCTCGGTATCTAGTTTAACACCCCTTTCATCTTTCATATTCTGAATGATTACTTCGAAGGGATCCTCTTCCTCCTTCGATTTAGGTTTCATATCCATGACCACATCGCCATACATCTGGACAAAGCGGCGAAAGGAATCCCAGCAAAACCTTTCATTCTTCGATTGTTTTAATAACCCTTGAACGGTTATGTCATTTAAACCCAAATTAAGGACCGTATCCATCATCCCAGGCATGGATGCAGGAGCACCTGATCTAACAGAGACGAGCAAGGGATTTTCAGGATCTCCAAATTTTTCTCCCATAATCTTTTCAATATGCGCGATACCGTCTTTTACATGATCAATAACCTCTTGCCTATATGCGCCTTTATTCTCATAATATTGCGTACAAACTTCTGTCGAAATTGTGAATCCAGCTGGTACCGGAATACCGAGATTGGACATTTCAGCCAGATTTGCACCCTTTCCTCCTAAGAGAAGTTTCATATCTGCTTTTCCTTCGGCACTACCATCTCCGAATTTGTAGACATACTTACCGGCCATAGCTCCTCCATGCATGTGTTAAAACTCGTACAAAAATTAAGTCGTATATATTTTTTTAGCTTATAAATTTACTATTATGTACTTTAAATTTCAATATAATCTCTATCCTGTGTTTCTGTCCTACTATTTCTTCCTTTAAGACAGCTTTACTTATTTTTTTATAAATATTTGACACTATTTTTATAGAAATGTAACTTTAAAAAAATTATAAGCTCTAAAATGCAGCGTATTCAACAAGAACTATTCTTACTGCTTCTCTTTTTCCATATACTTTCAGTGCATGCTAATAATATAGTTACCGGCTATATTAAAGACGCTCAAACCGAGCAACCCTTAGCCGCTGCGAATATCGAAATATTAGGCACTTTTCAGGGCACCATATCAAATGAAGATGGAAGGTACACCCTGGAATTAAAAAAATTACCGGCCACAATCCTGGTTTCATATATCGGGTATGAATCACAATCCTTTACATTCACCACAGAACTACCTGACAAATTAAATATTTTACTTGAACCGATAATCTTGGAAACAGAGCCCATAATCGTTATCGCTGAAGATCCTGCCATGCGTATCATGAGGGAAGTTATTAGACAGAAAAAATTATGGCAGGACAAACTTCAGACTTACAAAGCGCTTGCTTACAGCCGCCTTGTATTTGAGAATGATTCCGGAATTGTATCTATCGCGGAGAGCACATCCGAGGCATTTTGGGATCGCGATAAGGGCCCGCGAGAAGTTATCAAATCTAAGAGACAAACCAGCAATCTTTCCGATGATCAAAATTTTGCCTTTTCCAGCTATATTCCCAACTTTTATGATGATGATATTGAAATAGTAGGATACCAGGTGGTGGGACCCACCAATTCAGATGCTTTCGATTTTTACGAATTTAAATTACGAGACGTCAAGCGTATGGATGACCATATCGTATATCTTATTGATGTGATACCGACAAGTAAATTACAACCCACCTTTATTGGACAGGTGTCTGTTTTAGACAGTGTTTTTGCTTTACTTTCGATAGATTTAAAGCCATATAAAAGCATTATCTTTCCGATCCCTATCCAAGCTTTAAACCTTTCTTACAAACAGCAATTTAGAAATTTCGGCAAGGAATTCTGGTTACCTATCGATTATCGAGTCGAGGGTGTGATTAAAATAGGTTTTACCGGTTTGCAATTTCCCAATATAATTTATAAGCGGATTACTGGATTAACTGATTATGAAGTCAATATCGACTTACCAGATTCACTGTATGAAGACGAAGAATTCCTTTCTGTAGACTCATTGGCCATTAAAAAAGATTCTCTATCTGCACATACCAGGCCCTTAATTCCGTTATCCCATACTGAAGAAAACGCTTATGAAACATTAGATAGTACAGCTACCCTGGAGAAAGCATTCAAACCAAGCGGATTTTTAGCTAAATTTATTGAAGTAAGGTCAGGGAGTGAAACTAAAGACACTTCCTCCGGTATTAGCAAGTTTCTTTCAGATTTTAGCCCGCAATTGTGGTTCAACCGTGTTGATGCCTGGCATGTAGGGGTAAAATATGAACATAATTTAACAAAAAATTTTACCTTTCAATTTAATACAGCCTATAAAACCGGTTTAAATCGCTGGTCGTATGGTAGTAGCATTGAATACCAGCTCAAGGAAAATCGCGCTGCCTGGGTAAAATTCGAATATCAGGTTGGTACTGAGTCAAGATATAATTCTCCAACTTATTCCATGACGCTTTCAAGTTTTGCTCCGCTGGTAGCACAGGATGATTATTTTGATTATTACTGGAATAAAGCTTTCGCTCTTCAATGGGGCTATTCTATTCAATCATTACATACTGCCCTTAAGATAAGATATAATGATCAACAACATAATTCCTTGGAAAAGACCAGTGATTTTAATCTGGTCTGGTCAGACTATAAACAGCGTCCTAATCCTGAAATTGAAGAAGGTAAACTGCGCTCGCTGCAGATTACCCTAAGCTATGGTGAAGACTATATTCCTTTTGGCGTGATCGGGCAAAACCGGGTAGAATTGGAAATCGAATACAGCTACCCCGATCTTATCCCCAGTGATTTCTCCTTTACCCGTTATCAGTTCTCAGTTGATCTGCGACTCAATACATTCTTAAGAAGGCGCCTACTGCCCAATG